>Ga0334895_1002034_pt1 | contig 18367 bp, 13 predicted proteins | sample GraSluR3_MG_7_FD_207229 | JGI IMG/M metagenome (GOLD analysis project Ga0334895, IMG submission 207229) | Sludge microbial communities from methane-producing bioreactor in Wageningen University, Netherlands - Granular Sludge_31_05-R3 | ecosystem: Engineered > Bioreactor > Anaerobic >... | reverse complement strand
ACTAACAAGTTTATGGTGGCAAAGGCGGAGGGGATACACCTGTATCCATACCGAACACAGAAGTTAAGCCCTCCTGCGCTGATGGTACTCGGACGGTGACGTCCCGGGAGAGTAGGTCGCTGCCATAATATATTTATTCCACAGTAGCTCAATGGTAGAGCATCCGGCTGTTAACCGGAGGGCTGTAGGTTCGAGTCCTACCTGTGGAGCCAAATTTTCAAGTAGAGCGAATTTATGCTCTACTTTTTTTCTTTAAATATAATACAATAAATTTTCTTTGCTAGTATAACCATCTTTATGATATTATTAACATATGCATAAAACCTAATATAATGGACATATGGTTTTAATAGTTAAAGGAGAAGAGGAAAAATGGTAAAGATTAATATTTTAGAAGCTGTTGGGAATACGCCACTTGTAAAACTTAATAGGCTTACAGAAGGACTAGGTAGAGAGATTTATGTAAAAGTAGAAGGTATGAATCCAAGTGGCAGTATTAAGATAAGACCAGCCCTTAATATGATTGAAGACGCAGAAAGAAAAGGGTTGCTTAATAAAGACTCTGTTATTGTAGAGTTTTCAAGCGGTAATCAAGGAATAGGATTGAGCTTAGTAGCTGCAGTTAAAGGATATCAATGTGTTATTGTAATGCCAGACTGTATGAGTAGTGAACGTGTTAGAACTCTTAAGGCTTATGGTGCAGAAGTTATTTTGACACCATCATTTGAAAGTATATCTGAAACATTTGCAAAAGCAGAAGAAAAAGCAAATGAGTTAGTTGCTCAGAATGAAAACTATGTTTTAGCAGGTCAGTTTGTTAACCAAGCTAACTGTGAAGCGCATAATAAAGGAACGGGTAGAGAAATAATCGAGCAATTAGGAGAAGTAAAACCTGATGCTTTTGTCGCCGCTGTTGGTACTGGTGGAACTATTACAGGAACAGGAAGAATACTTAAAGATACATATCCAGGTATTAAAGTATTTGCTCTTGAACCTGCATGTGCAGCAGTAATTTTAGGTAAGGACATCTCATCACATAAACAACAAGGAATCGGTGATGGATTTATTCCTGAAATATTAGACATGGATATATTTGATGATGTTATTGAGATAACAGATGAAGAAGCATTTACAACAACGAGAAGATTAGCTAGAGATGAGGGACTATTTGCAGGTATCTCATCTGGAACTAATGTTGCTGCGGCCCTTAAAGTTGCTAAGGGAATGCCAGAAGGTAGTATTATAATTACCGTTTTACCTGACAATGGAGATCGATATCTAAGTGTAGAAGGTCTTTTCGAGTAAAATATAACCTATGATTGGGAACAACTTAATTCCTTCTCATAGGTTTTTTTATATTATGGACTTTTGTTCTATTGTATTCATATTAGCCACTTTACTAACTAAATCTACATTACTATCAACTTTAAGGTTTTTCTGAATTAAAACAACGCTTATAGGCAATTTATTATCAAGATTGTATGTCCTAAATCTCCAGTCATTAATCTTTTTATCAATATCAACAAAATGAACTTCGTTAGATTTCAATTCCTTTCTTATGACTCTTAAAAAAGCAATTACAATATCCTCGTGATATATTTCCCCCATTTTAGTGCATATGTCAAGAATTATATTTTCCTTTGATTCAGGAGTGAAAAAATGATCTTCCATAGTAAGTGAGACATACTGGTCTGCAATTCTAAGGACTTGTGCTTCTAAAGGAATACCTGCGTTTTTTAACTTCAGTGGAAATCCACTTCCATCTAAAGCTTCATGATGCAATATAATGGTATTGTATATATCACTTGATTGATAAAGTGCCCCCATAAGTTCTGCTGAAATAATAGGATGAGCAGCTAAAGCTTGTATTTGTGAATCATTGTATGGATTAAAGCTTCCTTGAATTTCGGATGGAAAAAACACTTGTGCTATATCATGATATAAAGATGATTTGTTTATAATTTCTAAACTCTTTGTTTCTAAACTTAGTTCTTTACCAATCATCAAAGCTACGTTTTTCACATTTTCGCCGTGCTTTTTGATAAAAGGGTATGAATTTAAAAATTGATTAAGGGAGCTTTCATTTCGTATATTTCGAGTATAGCTATTTATATTGTTCATTATTTCATAGTAGTATTTACTGCCAGCTAAAATATCATAAGCTTTATGGAAATCAGTAAGATTTATAAGTGCTTTCAATGAAATTCCCCCTATCATAATAATTGTACTTCAAAATAACTATATGTAAAGGATAAGTATTAAGATATTGAGTAATAATTGTGTTTTTATAGGAGTCTCTATTTTTAACAAAAGTGTTTAGACTAAGTTGTATAAAGTGATATAATTACCTAAGAGGTACTTAAGATTGATTGTTTAGTGCCATAAAAGTACTAGAAAAAAAGAATGAGTGATTATATTGAGTGATTTATTAATTTATAATATGCAAAAATTTTCTGTTCATGATGGTCCTGGTGTAAGGACTACAGTATTTCTGAAGGGATGCCCACTTACATGTTTATGGTGTCATAATCCTGAAAGTCAGAATAGAAATCAGACAGTTTTCACAAACCACAAAAAGTGCATTAATTGTCAGATGTGTAAGAGCGTATGTGTTAATGAAGATTGCATATTATGTGGATTATGTGTTGATGTATGTCCAGCAGATGCAAGGCAGATGATAGGAGATAAAATCCAAATTGGAGATGTCTTCACAGAGGTTATGAACGATATAATATTTTATGAGCAATCTGGTGGAGGTGTGACTTTTTCAGGGGGAGAACCTCTTTTGCAGTCTAAAAGATTGAAAACTTTGCTTGAAAGACTTAAGGATAAAGGTGTTCATACTGCTATTGATACTTGTGGCTATGTTTCAGTATCTGCTATTGATGAAGTCAGTGAATATGTAGATCTATGGTTGTATGATTTGAAGCATTCAGACAATCAAAAGCATATTGAATTAACTGGCGTAGGAAATGAGCTAATTCTAACTAATCTTTTATACCTAAAAAATCAAAAAGCAAATATCTGGGTTAGATTTCCGCTTATACCAACATATAATGATGACGTTGAGAATATTAAAGGAATTGCAGAAATATTAAATGAGCTTAATATGGATAAGATATATGTTTTACCATATCATAATTTAGCTGAGGATAAGCATGATCGTTTTAACTTAGATTATAAACTTGCTGGTCTAAGTGAGCCAACAGATGAGCTGATTCAGAATGTAATAAAAGAATTTAATAAACATAATATCAAGGTTAATATAGGAGGGGCAACACATGAATGAAAGAGTGAGAAAATTAAGAAGTCAGAGTTTCAATAAAAAACCTTTTATCTCTTCTGAAAGAGCAAGTTTAATTACAGACTTTTATAGAGATAATTACGGTAAGTACGAGACTCCAATAATGAGAGCAAAGGCATTTTACCATATATGTGAGAATAAAACTTTATATATTGGTGATGGAGAACTTATTGTAGGTGAAAGAGGGGAATTGCCAAAAGCAGTTTCCACATATCCAGAACTTACTTGTCATTCTATTGAAGACCTAAATGTATTAAACTCAAGAGACAAAACCCCTTATCTAGTAGATGATAAGGTTAAAGAAGTTTATGAAAATAAAATAATCCCATATTGGGAAGGCAAGTCTATGAGAGATAAAATTTTTAATAAAATGGACCAGCAGTGGCTAGATGCTTATGAATCTGGGATGTTTACTGAATTTATGGAACAAAGAGCCCCTGGGCATACAGCCATGGATGGAAAAATCTATAATAAAGGGTTATCTGACTTTAGAAATGACATTAAAACAGAAATAGAAAATTTGGATTTTTACAGTGATGAGCAAGCTGCTAATAAGTTGGTACAATATGAAGCTATGTTAATTACAATAGATGCAGTTATTTTATTGGCTCAAAGATATTCTAAGTATGCCAAAGAACTTTCTGTGAGCGAAAAATGTGAAAAGAGAAGAAAAGAGCTAGAGGATATAGCAAAAAATTGTGAAACTGTTCCAGAAGAAGCTCCGAATAATTTATGGCAAGCTCTGCAGATGTATTGGTTTATACATCTTGCTTGTATAACAGAATTGAATATTTGGGATGCTTTTAGCCCTGGTAAACTTGACCAACACATGTATCCATTTTATAAGAACGATCTAGCTAGTGGTAAACTCGACAGAAGTGGCGCAAAAGAACTATTTGAGTGCTTTTGGATAAAGTTCAATAACCATCCTGCGCCACCAAAAGTAGGAGTAACAGCTGCTGAAAGCGGCACATATAATGATTTTACAAATATTAATATAGGTGGAGTTAACCCCGATGGGAAAGATGGCGTTAACGATGTTAGTTACTTATTACTAGAAGTAATAGATGATATTCACCTTTTGCAGCCTGGCTGCAATATACAAGTTAGTTCAAAAAATAGTGATCATTTTATTAAAGAAGCAGTTAAGGTTATAAGAAAAGGATATGGATATCCATCAATATTTAACACAGATGCTGTTATTGAAGAGATGTTAAGAATGGGAAAATCACTTGAAGATGCAAGGCAAGGAGGCACAAGTGGTTGTGTTGAAACAGGGTGTTTTGGTAAAGAGGCCTATGTTTTAACTGGATATTTAAACATACCAAAAATACTAGAGATTACACTTCATAATGGTTATGATCCTATATCAAAAAAACAGCTTGGTCTCAAGACAGGTAAGCCAGAATCTTTTGGCTCATATGAAGAACTGTTTGAAGCTTTTAAAAAACAACTTAAGCATTTTATAGATATAAAAGTAAAAGGTAACCAATTGATTGAAAATCTATATGCCAAAGAATGCCCAGCTCCATTTATGTCAGTTATTATGGATGATTGTATTAAAAAAGGAAAAGACTATAATGATGGAGGACCAAGATATAATACAACCTTTATACAAGGAGTTGGAATAGGATCTATTACAGACAGTTTAAGTGCAATCAAAACACATGTATTTGAGAAGAAAACAGTAAGTTTAGATAAGCTTGTAGAATCTTTAGATAGAAATTTTGATAATGATGAAGTTCTAAGATTAACATTGCAAAATAAAACACCAAGATATGGAAATGATAATGAGTATGCTGATAATATTATGCAAGAAGTCTTTGACAGTTTTTTTAATGAAGTCGAAGGAAGAAAGAATACTAAAGGTGGAAGTTATCATATAGATATGTTGCCAACTACCTGCCATATATATTTTGGCTCAGTAATGGGTGCAATGCCTGATGGAAGACTCAAGGGAATGCCTCTATCAGAAGGTATTTCACCAGTACAAGGCGCTGATAAAAAAGGACCTACTGCTGTAATAAAGTCTGCAGGAAAAATGGATCATATTAGAACAGGTGGTACTTTATTAAATATGAGTTTAATGCCATCACTAATAGCAGATGATAATGGAGTCAATAACCTAGTAAGTCTAATTAGATCATATTTCAGGATGAGTGCTCACCATATCCAGTTTAATGTAGTTGATAAAGATATACTCTTTAATGCTAAGAAGCATCCGGAAAAGTATACAGACTTATTGGTTCGGGTTGCTGGCTATAGTGATTACTTTGTTGATTTAGGTGAAGCATTACAAGACGAAATTATTTCAAGAACAACTCTAGGTAAATTTTAGAATGCAAACAAAGTGTAAAATCTGCCAGGAGATGGTGAAAGATTTTCATGACCCAGTCTTTGATATAGTATTTTATCATTGTGAAAGCTGTGAATTTATATTTAAAAGAGAACTTGACATCATTGACGAAAAAGATGAAATAAAGATTTATGAGTATCATAATAATTCAATAGAAGATGAGCATTATGTTGAGTATTTCAAAGCCTTCTTAGACAATGCTTTATTCAAATATGTAAGTAAAAAAACGGCTGGGCTTGATTTTGGTAGTGGACCATCACCTGTGTTAGCAGAAATATTAAATAGAGATTATAACTGCCAAATGGAGATTTATGACCTTTATTACTCACCTGAAAAGGTGTATGAAGGTAAAACATATGACTTTGTTACATCAACTGAGGTTATCGAACATTTAAGAGAGCCATTAAAGTACTTTAATTTATTTAATTCTCTATTAGATGTAGGCAATATATTAGGTATAATGACTTTGTTTCACGAAAATTCAGTTGATAAATTTCTGAAATGGCATTATAGAAGAGATATGACTCATATCTCTTTTTATACGCCAAAAACACTAGAAACTATAGCTGACAAGTCAGGGTTTAGACTGGTTTATCATGATGATCATAGATATGCCATATTTGAAAAACTGAATGATATTCAAATAATTCAATAAGATATTCGTTTTATCTTGGCAATTGAATGTAATTCTGCTATAATCTTTGAAAATTACTAGGGGGAAAGAGAATGAAAAGACAACTTGTTCTTATATATGATTTTGGGGGACAAACTGCTAAGCTAATAGCAAGAAGAGTACGGGAACAGCACGTATATTGTGAAATCGTACCATTTGATGTGGATTTTAATCGTGTAAAAGCAAAAAAGCCTGATGCGATTATTTTTTCAGGTGGGCCAAATAGTATTTATGACAAAAATGCACCAAGAATATCTAAAGAAGTATTTGAATTAGGGGTACCTATTTTAGGTATTTGTTATGGAATGCAGATAATAACAGATGCATATGATGGAGAGGTGCAAAGGTCACAAAAAAGAGAGTATGGCTTGGCTAAACTTGAAAAAATAGAGGAGTCAGCTTTATTTGAAGGCGTAAGTGATGATACTTCATTGTGGATGAGTCATGGTGATAGTTTGATAACAATGCCAAAGGGATTTAAGGAAATTGCAAAAACTGAAAATACTCCAGTTGCTGCTTTTGTAAATAAAGATGAAAGTATTTATGGAGTACAATTTCATCCAGAAGTTGAGCATACAGTAAAAGGTAGAGAGATAATATCAAACTTTTTATTCAAAGTCGCAAAACTTTCAGCAGATTGGCAATTAGATTCATTTATTGATGAGCAAGTTAATAAAATAAGAAACCTAGTAGGAGATAAGAAAGTAGTATGTGGTCTTTCTGGTGGAGTAGATTCTTCAGTAGCTGCCACAATTGTTCATAAAGCCATTGGTGATCAATTAACATGTATATTTGTCAATCATGGTTTGCTAAGAAAAGACGAAGCAGAACAAGTCATTGAAACATTTGATAGGCAGATGGGTATGAAACTAGTTTACGCAGACGAAAGAAATAGATTCATGACAAAACTTGCTGGTATAACTGATCCTGAAACAAAAAGGAAAATAATTGGAGAAGAATTTATTCGGGTATTTGAAGAAGAAGCTAACAAGTTGGGTAAAGTTGACTTTTTAGTTCAGGGGACTATTTACCCTGATGTTATAGAGAGTGGTACAAATACAGCTGCATTGATTAAGTCGCATCATAATGTGGGAGGATTACCAGAAGATTTAGAGTTTTCGTTAATAGAACCATTAAGAGAACTTTTCAAAGATGAGGTAAGATTAGTAGGTAGTGAGCTAGGAATTCCTGATGAGATAATAAAAAGGCAGCCTTTCCCAGGTCCAGGACTTGCAATTAGAATTATAGGAGATATAACAGAAGAAAAAGTAGCCTTACTTCAAAAAGCTGACGCTATATTCAGAGAAGAAATTGATATTGCAGGGTTGTATGATGACATTTGGCAAGCTTTTGCAGTTTTACCAGGGGTAAGAAGTGTTGGAGTCATGGGAGATGAAAGAACATATTCTGATTTAATTGCTTTAAGAGCGGTTGCTTCAACGGATGCAATGACTGCTGATTGGGCAAGAATTCCTTTTGATGTTTTAGCAAAAGTATCTTCTAGAATAGTCAATGAAGTAGATGGTGTAAATAGAGTTGTATATGATATTACAAACAAACCACCAGCGACTATAGAGTGGGAGTAGTAATCAATAAAGATAAAGGCTTAAAAACCAGTGTTTGCAGAGGTTAAAAATCCTCGACTGGAATGAAATTGGGTAAAAGAGTTTTTAGAATAATAGAGTAAATAATACCAAGTGACTTACAAAGCGAAACACCATAGAGATCTGAATAGGATTTCTATGGTGTTTTTTGATACATATGTTATTTGTTATAAAAAGATTTTTCTGTGCTAATTTCTTTAAGATGGAGTTGTTTAATAGAGATTTTAATTGAAATCTAGCTATTTGATTTAATTTTTTTGTCTTCCAGGTTGTGGTATATTCTCTGCAATAAGATGAGTGCTAGCAGACTCCACCTACGAACTTGGGAAGGGTATATCAAAGTTAACTAACTATATAGACAATGTCTGTTGAGTTGTAAACTGAATATATATAAATGATAGATAGCGTCCAATTCCTTGTTTTTTTGGTGCTATAAAAGCTTAAATGCAAGACATCATATTTGTTAGTGTAGAGTGTTTATATTTACATGAATAATTCAGAAGACTAACTCTTATACATGTAAGAAAAGTCTAAGTCTGATATAATAATATTAATGATTCAATTAATTAAAGGAAATAATATATACAAGAACTCGAGCGAGCTATTTTCAAAATTAATCAGTTCTTGGAGGAAAAACACAAGTGAAAAGAACTTAGAAAAACATATTAATTTACAGAAATTTCAACTTAATTCATACTGCAACAATAAAGTTAAGCGAGTAAATCTAGCTACACTAGTAAAAAATGTTATGCTTTAGATTGCAAGCTAGAAGGCATTGTTAAACTAATTTCACAGTGGATATATCAAAATAGTTTTTAAAAAAGCAAGTAAGAAGTTTTAAGCAATAGCACGATTTTAAAGGAGCGAGTCTAATGGAGAACGGATTGTATGAAAAAGTATTAGATAAATTTTCTAAGGAAGAACTAAAAAATAAAAAATATAAAGAATACAGGAATATAGATAGTAGCGAAGTGTCTAGAGTGCTATCTATTACATATCAAAAAATGATTCGTGAAATACTTTCTTATAAAGATAATAATATGGAGAAATTAGAATTTATAGAAGGTCTAAATAGAGCTATTGGGATTGAAGCTTTTGAGTATGATGAAAAGAGCTTTAAAGAGCTTACGGCTGTTCACAATAAAGAAGATAATTTTCAACAATTAATTCAATATAGACCTAAAACGTCTATAGCCACAAGCACACTTTTTACTGGAAATTCAGGACCTAGCCTAGAAAGTGAGTTGAGGAGAGAAATTAGAACTGCAGATGAAATTGATTTTTTAATTTCTTTCATTAAGTTTAGTGGACTTAGACTTATTTATGAAGATTTAGTTGATTTTACAAAAACAAGGAAGCTAAGGGTAATTACTACTTCATATATGGGAGCCTCAGACTATAAGGCCATACTAGATTTGTCTAAATTACCAAATACTGAAGTAAAGATTTCTTATGATACCAAAAGAACCAGACTACACGCTAAAGCATATTATTTTAAAAGAAATACGGAATTTTCTACAGCATACATAGGGTCTTCTAATTTATCAAATCCTGCATTGTCAAATGGCTTAGAATGGAATCTTAAAGTCTCTGAATACACATCTAAAGATGTGGTAGATAGTTTTAAAAAAACCTTCGAAACTTACTGGAATGATGAAGAGTTTAGAGTTTTCGAGCCAGACAATGAAGAAAATAAAAAGGAGTTAAAAGCGTCTCTAAGTATGAAGCAAAGAGATGAGAGCTCTTATATATTTTTCGATCTAAGGCCATATTCCCATCAAAGGGAAATATTAGAAGACCTAAGACTGGAAAGAGAAGAATATAATTCTTATAGAAATCTTGTAGTTGCAGCCACAGGTACAGGGAAAACAATGATTGCAGCCTTTGATTACAAAAAACAGATAGAAAATGGAGATAAAAAATTATTATTTTTGGCACATAGAAAAGAAATTTTAGAGCAAAGTCTACATAGTTTTAGAAATGTTTTAAAGGACCAAAACTTTGGTGAACTATGGGTTGGTGGTAAAATACCTATTGATAATACCCATATATTTGCATCAGTGCAGACTTTAGATTCAAACAAGAATTATGAGAAATTTGAAGCAGATTATTTTGATTATATAGTTATAGATGAATCCCATCATGCTTCTGCATCAACATATTTTAAAATATTAGATTATTATAATGCAGAAATCTTACTGGGCCTTACTGCTACTCCTGAAAGGATGGATGGAAAAAATATTCTTGAGTATTTTAATAATAGAGTAGCATCGGAAACAAGATTGGGAGAAGCAATAAATAGAAAGTTACTTAGTCCTTTTCATTACTTTGGGGTTACGGACCCGGAAGATCTGAGACATCTAAGATGGTCAAGAGGAGGCTATGATATCAGTCAACTAGAAAATGTATATACAAAGTCAAATCAAAGAATCCAAGTTGTTTTAGATGCTATGAATAGATATCTTAAGGATATGGAAACTTTTAAAGCTTTTGGATTTTGTGTGAACATAAAACATGCCAATTTCATGGCTGATTCTTTTAATAAAGTAAATATTCCTTCAATTGCTCTACACTCCGATTCAAGGATAGAAGAAAGAAACAAGGCAAAGACTAAGTTACAAAAAGGTGAAATCAATTGTATATTTACTGTAGATCTATTTAATGAAGGAGTAGATATTCCAGACATTGATACAGTTTTATTTTTAAGACCAACAGAGTCTCTAACAGTATTTATCCAACAATTAGGCAGGGGACTAAGATTGTCAGAAGATAAGGAGGCGCTAACAGTTTTAGACTTTGTAGGACAAGCCCATGCTAACTATGATTTCAGCTTTAAATTAAGAGCACTGATAGGAAAGACTAGGCGAAGTATTAAAGAGGAGATAAATGATGATTTTCCAAACATGCCCGCAGGGTGCCATATAAAATTAGAGAAAATGGCTAAAGAATATATCTTAAACAATATACGATCTTCAATTTTTAATGTTATTGATTTAAGAAAAATGATAAATAATTTTAATAGTATCTTTTCAAATAGTTTAAATCTTAATAATTTCTTAGAGAATTATGGATTAAATAAAGATAGATTTTACTCAAGATATTCTTTTTATGAATTGCTTTTTCAAACAGGAAAGAAAAAAGAATACCAGGTTAAGAATAAAAAAGAGCTTAAGCAATCCTTAAGAAGATTTTCAAGAATAGATTCTAAAAGACTTCTTGATTTTTCAGAGAATCTATTAACTCATAATTTAGATATTTTGTTACTAAGCAAACATGAAAAATTAATGATGGGAATGTTTCACTACTCTATATGGGGGGAAAAACCAAAAGTCAGTTATAAAGAGTCTCTAAATGATTTAAAAAAAGACAACCCTGACATTGTAAGGGAGCTGTTGGAAATTATCCAATATAATAGAAAAAGAATTAAGGCAATAGAAATAGAATATGAGGATAGAGAGATACCTCTAGATATATACGCCTCCTATAGTATTCAACAAATTATGGTGGCCTTTGGAAAAACAAAGGAAGATTATATGTATCCTATGCGAGAGGGAGTATTGTACATTGAAGAAGAAAATACAGATTTATTTTTTATAACCATAAATAAGAACGAAGAAGATTATCTTCCTTCAACTATGTACAATGATTATGCCATAAGTAGTGAACTTTTTAACTGGGAATCTCAAAGTACAACAGGTACAGATACGCCTACAGGTCAAAGATATATAGGCAGGGATATGGAACACAAAGTGCTACTTTTTGTTAGAGAATCAAAAACAGAGTATAATCATGCATTACCCTATATATTTTTAGGTAATGCCAGCTATGTATCTCATAAGGGAAATAATCCTATAGAAATCGTATGGAGGATGGACCATCCAATACCTGAGAAGATAATAAGGGAATCTGATTTAAGAGTTGTGAATTAAAACAAAGAGGATTTGTACAGTTAGACTTAGATCAAGGATACAAAAAACCCTATAAGGTCGTAAATGATCACTTCTGAACCAAAATTTTTATGTAAGTGATCAAAAACTTTTTGTTACAAGAACATTAATAGAGTGATAATATATCTAGCGGCACTGGGACTGGGATGGGTAAAAATATTCTTAAATAAGTTAAAATGATCTGATTAGAACAAAAATGAACTGTATCAAATTGCTATATTAAAGACTTTTGTAGTTAAAGGACATTTACAAATGAAGAGTGAGAATAAAATCATACCAGTCCTGACAATAATTTGTCAGGATTGTTTTATTTTTTAAGATTTTATTATCAATTACATGCATTTTAATGATAAGATAATATTAAGAAATGATAAAGGTGATAAGTGATGAGATTAAGACGTATAAAAAACCAAGGTGAGAAAATTATTACTAATGAATTAACTATCAATAACCCAAAAAATTTCAAAGGTCAGTGGAATAAATTATTCACTAATGAACAGCCTCTGTGGGTTGAAATAGGTATTGGATTAGGAGGATATCTTTCAAAGTTATGCAAACTTAAACAAGATGTTAACTTTGTTGGAATTGAGAAATATAGTAAAGTTTTAGTAAGAGCATTAAAGAGATTTGATGATGAAGATACATTAAATGTAAGATTAATTCGTTTTGATGCAGAAGAGTTAGATGAAGTATTCGAGTGTGGTGAAGTTCAAAGAATAATGTTAAATTTTTCTGATCCATGGCCAAAGAGAAGGCATGAAGGAAGGAGATTGACACATCCTAATTTCTTAAAGATTTATGATAAAATTCTTTCAAAAAATGGGCAGTTGCATTTTAAGACTGATAATGATGAATTATTTGATTATTCAGTGGAGGTGATTAAGGAGAATAACTGGAAACTTAATTTCTTGACTTATGACTTACACGCTGAAGTTGTAGAAAATGTAATGACAGAGTACGAAACAAAGTTTAGTTCACAAGGAGTAAAAATTAAAAAGTTGGTAGCAACACGATAGATATGATGAGTATACTTACTGAATATAGGATAATGTTATAATAATCCGAAATATAATAAAAAGAAACAATTATTTTATTCGTTTTTATTGACTATTTTATACTAAGTTGTTATATTATTTGTGTTGATATTGTTGAGAAGCGGATTGCAGTTATACTTATGATTAGTACAAATACTTGATTAAGTTGCTACAATCCTTTTTATTTTCAAATAATAGGAGGATTACAATGAAAATTGGCATTATTATGGGTAGCGATTCTGATTTACCAGAAATGAAAAAGTGTTGTGATATTTTGGACAAGTTTAGTATGGAGTATGAAATAGTAGTTTCATCTGCGCACAGATTACCAAACAATACTGCAAAATGGGCTGAAAACGCACATGAAAGAGGTATAGAGGTAATAATAGCAGCAGCTGGTATGGCAGCAGCTTTACCTGGTGTAGTAGCAGCACATACACACCTACCAGTAATAGGAGTTCCACTTACTTCTAAAGCTCTAGATGGAGTTGACGCTTTATATTCAATAGTTCAAATGCCTCCTGGAGTTCCAGTAGCAACTGTAGCTATTAATGGCTCAAGAAACGCTGCATATTTGGCAATGCAAATCCTTGGTGTAAAGCATGTTGAGGTTGCAGAAAAAGTTAAGACTCATAGAGCACAAATGGCAGCTGAGGCTTTAGAGAAGAATGAAAGATTACAAAAAGTTGGAGTGGACCTTTATCTCAAGGAGAAAAACTAATGATAGATAGATATACAAGGCCAGAAATTGCAAAGCTTTGGACTCTTGATAATAAATTTCAAAAATGGCTTGATATAGAAATTTATGCATGTGAAGCATGGTCAGAGCTAGGTCATATTCCTAAAGAAGATGTAGATAAAATAAGAGAGCATGCTAATTTTACTGTAGAGAGAATTCTTGAGATTGAAAGCCAGACTAGACATGATGTTGTGGCGTTTACGAGATGTGTGTCTGAGTATTTGGGACCTGAGAAGAAATGGGTACACTATGGACTAACATCTACTGATGTAGTAGATATGGCGCTTTCAGCTATAACTGTGGAGGCTGTAGACTTAATAATTGATAAGTTAGAAGAATTTAAAGAAGTAGTAAGAAAGCAAGCTATAGAGTATAAAGACACTATGATAATGGGTAGGACTCATGGAGTACATGCAGAGTTAACCACTTTAGGTTTGAAATTTGCATTATGGTATGCTGAAATAAAAAGAAATATTGAAAGAGTTAAAAGGGCAAGAGAGAATATTGCTTTTGGTAAAATGTCTGGTGCAGTTGGGACATTTGCAAATATACCACCTTTTGTAGAAGAGTATGTTTGTAAGAAGATGGGCCTCACTCCAGCACCTATTGCTACTCAGACCCTGCAAAGAGATAGGCATGCTGAACTGTTAAGCTCACTCGCTATACTTGGAGGGTCACTAGAGAAGTTTGCAACAGAAATAAGAAGCTTACAAAAGACTGAGACAAGAGAAGTAGAAGAGCCTTTTAGAACAGGCCAAAAAGGTTCATCAGCAATGCCCCACAAAAGAAATCCTATCAGATGCGAGAGAATTACAGGCATGGCAAGGTTATTAAGAGGTTATGCAGGTGCTGGAATAGAAAATATGGCATTGTGGCATGAGCGCGATATCTCACATTCATCTGTAGAGAGAGTCATACTTCCAGATTCAACAGCATTAGTTCATTATATGCTATATCTATTTATTGATATTATGGAAAACTTACATGTATATCCTGAAAACATGCAAAGGAATATTGCTATTAGCCAAGGGCTGACATCTTCTCAGAGGGTGCTTTTAAGCTTAATTGATAAAGGGTTAACTAGAGAAGAAGCATATGATTTAGTACAGAAAAATGCAATGATAGCATGGGAACAAAAGACACATTTCAAAGGTCTTTTGTTAGCTGATGAGAATGTAATGGAGTATTTTAGTGAAGATGAGATCAATGGATTCTTTGAAGATGAATATCATCTAAAAAATGTAGATGTGATTTTTAAAAGAGTAGGAATAATCTAGGGGGCTAAAAAAATGAAAAAATTAGAGCAACTTTATGAAGGAAAAGCAAAAAAAGTTTTTAAAACTACAGATGACAAAGCATATTGGATTCAATATAAAGACGATGCAACTGCTTTTAATGCACAAAAGAAGGGTACAATAGCAGGAAAAGGTGTAGTAAATAATAAGATGTCAGCATACTGGTTTTTATTACTAAAAGAAAAAGGTATTCCTAATCATTTTATAGAGCTGATAAGTGATAATGAAATGCTCGTAAAAGCAGTAGAAATAGTGCAAACAGAAGTAATAATTAGAAATATAGCAGCTGGAAGCATCTGTAGAAGGCTTGGTTTAGAGGAAGGCAAAGAGTTGCCTTTCCCAGTACTAGAGTTTTGCCTAAAAAGTGATGAGCTAGGCGACCCTGTGATAAATGAAGATCATATCTTGGCAATGGAACTTGCTACTAAAGAAGAAATTCAAATTATGAAGGATTATGCACATAAAGTAAATAACATTTTGAAAGAAGAACTTTTAAAAAGTGATATTGTATTAGTAGACTTCAAGATTGAGTTTGGAAGATTTGAAGGCGAAGTAATATTAGCAGATGAGATTTCTCCTGATACTTGTAGATTTTGGGATGCCAATACAATGGAAAAATTAGATAAAGATAGATTTAGAAGAGATTTAGGTGGCGTAGAAGAAGCATATCAAGAAGCGCTAAAAAGAATAACAGGAGAAAAATAATGAAATATACTGCTAATGTTTTTGTTACTTTAAAAGAAGGCGTACTAGATCCTCAGGGTGGAGCGGTCGTTAACTCTTTGCATACCCTGGGGTACTCAGAGGTTGAAGAAGTAAGAGTTGGTAAGTATATGATTCTAGATTTAGAAGCAGATGATATAGAAACTGCTAAAGTAAGGGTAGATGAAATGTGTAATAGACTACTTGCTAATACAGTAATAGAAGACTACAAATACGAAATAAAAGAGGTAGAGTAATGAAGGCAGGTATAATTGTATATCCAGGCTCAAACTGCGATGCTGATGCAATGCATGTATGCAAAGAAGTAATGGGTTTTGAGACAGATTATATATGGCATGCTGACAGAAATTTTTCTAAGGAGTATGACTTAATTTTAATCCCTGGAGGATTTTCTTACGGCGATTACTTAAGGTCTGGTGCCATAGCTAGATTTGCAAATATCATGGAAGATGTTAATAAACATGCAGCTAGAGGTGGCTTTGTCTTAGGTATTTGTAATGGGTTTCAAATTTTGCTGGAAGCAGGATTACTTCCAGGAGCAATGTTAAGAAATAATCATCTAAAATTTAGATGTGACCATGTTAATTTGAGAGTAGAAAATACAAATACTCCATTTACAAACTTAGCAAAAAAAGATCAGATTTTAAACATTCCTATTGCTCATATGGATGGAAACTACTTTGCTGATGCTGACACTATTAAAAAACTTAATGATAATGGTCAAATAATTCTACGATATGTCAATGAAGAAGGTATAGTTACTAAAGAAGCAAACCCGAATGGAGCCTTAGAAAATATTGCAGGTATAGTAAATCAAGCAGGGAATGTATGTGGCATGATGCCCCATCCTGAAAGAGCAGCAGAAAGCATACTTGGTTCTGTTGATGGTAAAATAATTTTTGATTCAATTCTAAAGCACTGGGGTGATAAATAATGAAGACAGTAGATATAGAAAAGAATAAAGTTTGGCGTGAAATGGGCCTCAGTGATATAGATTATGATAAGATATGTGGATTGTTAGGTAGAAAACCAACATACCCTGAGGTAGGAATTTTTAGTGTAATGTGGTCAGAACATTGTAGTTATAAACATTCAAAGCCAGAGCTGAAAAAGCTCCCTACATCAGGTAGTCAAGTAATACAAGGTCCTGGTGAAAATGCTGGTATTGTTGATATTGGAGATAATCAAGCTATAGTATTTAAGATGGAAAGTCACAATCATCCATCAGCAATAGAACCTTACCAGGGAGCAGCTACAGGTGTAGGTGGAATTGTGAGAGATGTTTTCACTATGGGAGCTAGACCGATTGCTTTACTGAATAGTCTTAGATTTGGAAGCTTAGATGATAGTCACGTAAGATATTTATTTGATGGAGTAGTAGCTGGCATTGCTGGATATGGTAACTGCTTAGGCATACCTACTGTTGCTGGAGAAGTATTTTTTTCCGACAGTTATAAAGGAAACCCACTTGTAAATGCAATGTGTGTTGGATTAGTAAACCATGAAGATATTAGACTTGGAGCTGCATCAGGTGTAGGAAATGCAGTAATGTTAATTGGTGCAAAAACAGGTAGAGACGGAATCCATGGAGCAACATTTGCTTCCGAAGAGTTAAGTGAGGAATCAGAAGCTAAACGTCCATCAGTTCAAGTAGGAGATCCATTTATGGAAAAACTACTAATTGAGGCATGCTTAGAGTTATTTGAAAAGAAAATAGTTATAGGTATGCAAGACTTAGGCGCAGCCGGCCTTACGTCATCTGCTGCGGAAATGGCAAGTAGAGAAGGCAATGGTATTGAGTTAGATGTCAGTAAAGTTCCTTTAAGAGAAAAGGGAATGACACCATATGAAATTATGTTATCAGAATCACAAGAAAGAATGCTATTGATTGTTGATCCAAGCAGAATTTCAGAAGTCGAAGAAATACTTACTAAGTGGGGACTTGATGCAACAGTAGTAGGAAAAGTAACTGATGATGGATATTTAAGAGTTAAATATGGTGAAGAGGTTGTAGCAAATGTATCTGCTAAAATGCTAGCAGAAGAAGCACCTGTTGTTAATGCTGAATATAAAAGACCTTCTTATATAGATGAAGCTAGAAAATTTGATGTAGAAAAATTAACTAAACCTACTGATATGGAAAAAACATTTATAGATGTAATTTCTAGTTTAAATGTTTCTAGTAAAGAGTGGGTATATAAGCAATATGATCACATGGTAAGAACAAACACAGTTGTGTTACCTGGTTCTGATGCAGCAGTAATTAGAATCAAGGGAACTAATAAAGGCGTTGCGTTAACAGCAGATTGTAATCCTAGATTAGTATATCTAGATCCTTTTGAAGGAGGAAAAGCTGCTGTAGCTGAGGCTGCTAGAAATATTGCTTGTTCTGGTGCGACTCCTCTGGCTATTACAAATTGCCTAAACTTTGGTAACCCAGAAAAGCCTGAGATCTTCTATACATTTAAGACAGCTTTAGAAGGTATGGGGGAAGCATGTACGATGCTGAATACTCCTGTTACAGGAGGAAATGTTAGTTTTTATAATGAAACAAGTGGTAGTGCAGTATACCCTACGCCATCTATTGGAATGGTAGGGCTTATTGATGATGTTACAAAAGCAGTTAGCTCGTCATTTAAGAATGTGGGAGATACGGTGTTGTTGCTTGGTGAGTATGGCAGTAACATTGGCG
>Ga0334895_1002029_pt1 | contig 18399 bp, 15 predicted proteins | sample GraSluR3_MG_7_FD_207229 | JGI IMG/M metagenome (GOLD analysis project Ga0334895, IMG submission 207229) | Sludge microbial communities from methane-producing bioreactor in Wageningen University, Netherlands - Granular Sludge_31_05-R3 | ecosystem: Engineered > Bioreactor > Anaerobic >... | reverse complement strand
ATTTTTACACTTACAATGGCAATGTTAAAGTATTTTGAGAAGAGAAATGTGAAAATGGTGGCCATAGCCTGCAATACCATTTCAACAATAGCAGATAGATTCAGGGATAAGTTCGATTTTCCCATAGTAGATATAATCACCCCAACGGTGAACCATATAGAGAATATGGGCATAGACAAAATGGTCATACTTGGGACTGACTTTACAATCAGGACAAAGGCCTATGAAAAACTATTAAGAGAAAGAAGAAAGGACTATGAGATATCCTCTGAAAGAAGTCCAAGGCTTGCTGAGCTTGTGGATAGAGGGGATTACAAATCCAGGGAGATATATGACACCATAGGAGGACATCTGGAAAGCATATCCCAGATGGGCAATTTCTATAATATTGTCCTGGCATGCACCCACTACCCAATAGTGGAGGACATATTCCTTGAGCTGGATCCAACACTAAACTACATAAATCCAGGCTTCCAGCAAGCCAAGGCAATGAGGATGATCCTTCACGAGAAGGGTATCCTTAAAAAGGAAGGGAAAGGATCTCTCCAGGTGCTCACATCCGGATCACCTGAAATTTATCAAATGGTCCTCAACAAGCTTGAAATGAGAGATGTTGGAGAGATAAAAACGGTGGAAATCCCACCATACCTTGAGTAAAGTATTGACATTGAACTCAGATATGCTATAATGGATTTTAATTAAATAGGGCAGTGAAGGGAAATAGTATGCAGGAAAGTCTTTTAGAGAGTCGGTGGCTGGTGAAAACCGTCAGATGGAATTGCAGAATCCGACCCTGAGCCTAGAAAATTCGAGTGAACCGCTGATGCGGTTAACTAGGGTGGCAACGCGGGTATACTCTCGTCCCTACTATTATGGGGACGGGGGTTTTTTTATTACGAACAGGAGGAGGAATAGTATGTTGGATATTAAGAGAATACGAATGGATGCACAGGAGGTCAAGGAAGCACTGGCAAAAAGGCATGGAGATTTCCCAATCGACAGGGTGCTTGAGCTGGATGAGAAGAGACGGGAGATCCTTGTTCATGTTGAGGAAATGAAGGCTGAGCAGAACAAGGTGTCAAAGGAGATACCAAAGCTTAAAAAGGAAGGCAAGGATGTAGAGCCCATATTTGCCCAGATGAAGGAGCTTTCAGAGAAGGTCAAGGAATTCGACGGTCAGGTAAAGGATGTCGATGAAGAGCTAAAGACACTGCTTCTTCAGATTCCAAACACCCCACATCACAGTGTGGTTGAGGGTGAATCCGATGAGGACAATGTTGAAGTGAGAAAGGATGGAACTCCAAGGGAGTTTGATTTTGAGCCAAAGGCTCACTGGGACATTGGAACAGAGCTAGATGTTCTGGACTTTGAAAGGGCCTCGAAGATATCGGGAGCAAGATTCAGCGTTTTCAAGGGTGCAGGTGCTAGACTTGAAAGGGCTATAATCAGTTTTATGCTGGACCTTCATACAGGTGAACACGGCTACACTGAAATGTCCACACCCTTTATGGTGAACAGGGACAGCATGATAGGAACGGGCCAGCTGCCAAAGTTTGAAGAGGACATGTTCCACGTGCCAAGCAAGGACTTCTTCCTTGTGCCAACAGCTGAGGTTCCCCTGACAAATCTCCTGAGAGATGAAATACTCACTGAGGATCAGCTGCCTGTATACTACACAGCCTACACACCATGCTTCAGGCAGGAGGCCGGTTCAGCAGGGAGGGACACCAGGGGACTCATCAGGAACCACCAGTTTGACAAGGTGGAGATGGTAAAGTTTGCCCATCCGGACAAGTCCTATGACGAGCTTGAGACACTAACCAACAATGCCGAAGAGGTCCTTAAGAGGCTGGGAATCCCATACAGGGTTGTAATGCTTAGTACAGGAGACCTTGGATTCTCTTCAGCAAAGACATATGATGTGGAGGTATGGATGCCTAGCTACAACAGGTATGTTGAAATTTCAAGCTGCAGCAACTTCGAGGACTTCCAGTCCAGAAGAGCCAATCTTCGATTTAGAAGAGAGGACAGCGGAAAGGTTGAATATCTTCATACACTAAACGGTTCAGGTCTTGCAGTGGGAAGAACCTTTGCAGCCATACTGGAGAACTTCCAGCAGGGAGACGGATCTGTAATCATTCCTGAAGTCCTTAGAAAATACATGGGCGGGATGGAAAAACTTGAGAAATAGAATGATATGGTCCGAAGATGAAATCTTCGGACTATTCCACTTTTTGAATCTGTAAATGTTATAAACATCAGATTCAAGAACGATTAGACAAAATTTTAGTGGATTATCACTTGAAATTGAGTTATAATGTATTTACAAGTTGTCCAAATAGTCAGAATCGGACAATTGGAAAAGATGAAAATCAAAAAGGGGGATGAGTATGAACAAAAAGACATTATCATTATGGTTGGTATTTATACTGACTCTATCACTTATGGTAGGTTGCTCACCAGCAGCAGAGGAACCAGCCGGAGAAGAGCCTGGTGGAGAAGCTCCAGCAGAGAACGTGTTTATATCTGTAGCTACTGGAGGAACAGGCGGTACTTACTATCCACTTGGTGGAGCAATTGCTAAAATCTTCAACGAGAATATTCCTGGAGTAAATGCAAATGCACAGTCAACTGGAGCATCAGCTGAGAACGTTAACCTTGTTGCTCAAGGCGAAGCGGAACTTGCTTTTGTACAGAATGATGTTACTTATTATGCATTCACGGGAACAGAGACCTTTGATGGTCAGGAGCCAATAACAAACATCAGAGGAATGGCAATGCTTTACCCTGAGGTTATTCAGGTTATTGCTACAGCTGACTCAGGCATCACAAGCATCGAGGACCTTGCAGGAATGAAGGTTGCAGTTGGAGCTCCTGGATCAGGAACTGAGGTAAATGCTAGACAGATTCTTGCAGAATACGGAATGACTTATAGTGATCTTGGAAAAGCTGACTACCTTTCATTCAATGAAGCTGCTGACCAGCTTAAGAACAAGCAGGTAGACGCTGCATTCGTAACAGGTGCACTTCCAACATCAGCTGTAACTGAGGTAACTCAAACTGCGGATATCGTAGTAGTTGCAATGGACTCTGCAAAAATAGCTTCATTGGCAGAGAAATATCCATTCTACACCGAAGTATCAATTCCTGGAGACAGCTACAAGGGTATGACCGGAGATGTTACATCGGCAGCAGTAATGGCAATGCTTATAGTACCAGAGGATCTTAGCGAGGACTTGGTTTACAACATGACTAAGAGCATGTTCGAGCAAAGACAGGTTATCATCGATACACATGCAAGAGGAAATGACATTAAGCTTGAAACTGCATTGGCAGGTATGCCAATAGACCTTCATGCAGGTGCTCAGAAGTACTACGATGAGCAGGGCATCCAGTAGGAAAGAATTCAATGGAAAAGGTACTGATAGTATCAGTACCTTTCCCTTATTAAAGAGGATTTTGGCAGTGGTCGTGTCTCTAATGGCGATTGGCATGATGCTTTATCCCATTGAGGTTCTAAGGGCGTCTGATGCAAGAAGCGGAGAGTATCTGAGTTCATGGTGGCCGAGGGAGGACAAGTCCTTCACAATCAAGTATATACATTCCGTTGAACGGACACCTGTATGGGAGATGTATAAGATTGAAGAGGGAGAGATTGTACTTAAGGAAACCGTTTTTCAGTCCTACGGTGCTGGACTTCCAGCAACTAGTCCCTATGACTTTGATATTGTTGAGGATGGGTTTAGACTGTACAACATTGACCAAAAAATGACAAACCTCGTTTACAGAACTGGAGCAGTAAGGGCAAATCACGAGCTTATGGTAGGGGAAAGAACATACCTTTTCGTTGAATTCTCGGAGCCTACCGAAGGAGTAAAATTTGAAACCCAAAGGACTCCAATCATAGTTTATTTGGCAAAGGAGGGGTTTAAATGAATGACGACAAAAAACTAGACAATGAAAATCTGGAAGAAGAAACAAAGAATGAAGAATCTGTGGATGAACAGACAACTGCAGAAAAAGAAGCAGAGGGAATTGAAGATATTATTGATGAAGATGAAAACCTTGATGTAGACCTGTTGATGGAATCCTACGATAAGGAAGCGTCAAAGCTAAGAAAAATGAAGGGTGCGCTTTCAACGGTTGTCACTGTAATTGCAATAGCAATGTCAACATTCCACCTTTATACAGCAGGCTTTGGAACATTGCTATCCTATAGACAGAGATCGCTACATATTATTTTTGCATTTATAATTGGATTATTCCTTTATCCCGCAGGAAAGAAGTCAAGCAGGGAGAAACCTGCAATATTGGACTTTCTATTGATGGGGGTCGCAATTGTGGTGTTCGGCTACATATTCCTATTCCCAGAGCAGATGGCTCTCAAGGGTGGAAACGCTACCACATTGGACCTTGTGTTTGGTATAGCTGCAATTCTTCTTACCCTGGAGGTAACAAGAAGGGTAGTGGGTCCAGAGCTCCCAATCGTTGCAATTGTGTTCCTTAGCTATGCATACTTCGGACCGCAAATGCCTGGGATTCTTGCTCATAGAGGATTCTCACTAACCAGGATAGTTTCACACATGTACATGGGTCTTGAGGGTATCATGGGTATACCTACCGGTGTATCAGCGACCTTTGTATTCCTGTTTATATTGTTTGGTGCCTTCCTGGACAAGACTGGCGTTGGAAAATTCTTTATTGACATGGCGTTTGGAATGACCGGACACCTTAAGAGTGGTCCTGCAATGACAGCTGTAGTAGCCAGTGGGTTCATGGGATCAATTTCTGGTAGTTCAGTTGCAAACACTGTAACAACAGGTGCATTTACAATACCTTTGATGAAAAAGACAGGATACAAGCCTTACTTCGCCGGCGCAGTCGAGGCAGCAGCTTCAACTGGCGGTCAGATAATGCCTCCTGTAATGGGAGCTGCAGCATTTATAATGGCTGAGTTTACAGGAATATCCTATCTTCAGATAATAATAGCAGCAGCAATACCTGCAGTATTGTACTACTTCGCAGTTGGAACAATGGTTCACCTTGAGGCATCCAAGCTGGGACTTAAGGGAATACCAAGGGAAAAGCTTCCCAAGGTAAGCAAGCTACTCCTTAGTAGAGGCTTCCTTCTGATTCCACTTGTGAGTGTTGTGTACTTCCTCATAGCAGGAAACACACCTACTCTAGCCGCCTTCAAGGCAATAATAATCAGTATGGTCGTAGCGGTTATAGCAACATTAATAAGAAGAGACGGTTCCTTTACCTTCAAGGATTTTCTAGGAGCACTAGAAGCAGGAGCCAAGGGTTCAGTTGGAGTTGCCTGTGCCTGCGCCACTGCAGGTATGATAGTTGGGGTTGTAACACTTACAGGGCTTGGACTTAGAATCGCAGAGATAATTGTAACGGTAGCTCAAGGAAATCTATTGCTTACATTGTTCTTTACAATGGTAGCTTCAATCATACTTGGAATGGGACTGCCCACAACTGCCAAGTACATCGTACTTGCTACAATGGCAGTGCCTGCACTAATCAAGCTTGAAGTGAACCTTTTGGCAGCTCACCTTTTCATTCTTTACTTTGGCGTGGTTGCAGACATAACTCCACCGGTTGCATTGGCAGCATATGCCGGTGCGGGAATAGCAGGGTCCAACTCCATGAAGACAGGTTTTCAGGCTTTGAAGATAGCCTTGGCCGCCTTCATAGTACCCTATATTTTCGCAATCAACCCAGAGCTTATAATGGTTGAGGAGATTGTTGGCACAACAGTTGTGTTTATGCCGTTTATTAAGGCACTTCCTGTAATACTTTCGGCGGTAATAGGAATACTCTGTCTGGCAGCGGCCGTCGAGGCCTACCTGATCAGAAGGACCAACATAATAGAAAGAGTTCTGCTGGCGGCCGCAGCCTTGATGCTGTTGAACCCAGGACTTATGACTGATGCATTCGGACTTGTGGTACTTGTAGGAACATATTTAATCCAGAGAATGCAGAACAAGAAAGAGATGGCAGCATAGGAAACAATGAACCGGGTTGTGCAAATACACAATCCGGTTTTAAAAATTGTTTGTAATGTTTGACAAAGGACAAAAATAGTTGTAAAATATCTTTGTGACTTGCACCCGTAGCTCAGAAGGATAGAGCGGTGCCCTCCTAAGGCATGAGCAGGGGTTCGATTCCTCTCGGGTGCACCATTTATGTAAAGGTGATCTAATATGGACGAAAAATACATGAAAATTGCATTAGATATCGCTAAGACCAGCACCTACGAAGTACCAGTGGGTGCTGTTGTTGTATACAATGACAAGGTCATAGGAAAAGGCTACAACAAAAGGGAGACAAAAAATGACCCCACAGCCCACGCTGAGATAATGGCCATACAGGAAGCCAGCAGGTATCTTGGTGGATGGAGGCTTGTGGACTGTACCCTCTATGTGACCCTGGAGCCCTGTGCCATGTGTGCAGGTGCCATTGTCAACGCAAGGATACCAAGGCTTGTAATCGGCGCCATGGACCCAAGACACGGCTGCTGTGGCTCTGTGGAGGACCTTGTTAGGCATCCAAGGCTTAATCACAGGGTGGAGATGAAGACAGGGGTTCTGGAAAAAGATTGTGCACAGCTCTTAAAGGATTTTTTCAGAGAGCTTAGAAGGAGAAAGTAGAGGAGGCCACAATGGACAAGAAATGGATCAGTACTGCCTGCACATTGGATTGCTGGGATTCGTGCTCAATAAAGGCCCTAGTTGAAGATGGACAGGTCAAAAAGCTTGTGGGGAATCCCAATAATCCTGTGACAGGGCGTTTTCTGTGCGAGAAGGGCTATAAACACATCAAGATGAGGAAGGGCAAGGAAAGACTGTTAAAACCTCTTATACGGGAAGCTGGAGTCCTTAGGGAAGCAACCTGGCAGGAGGCTCTGGACCTTGTTGCAGAAAAGATGAAACATCTGAGGAAGGATTATCCCACAACAGCCCTTCTATACATAAGTGAATTTGGGAATTCAGGGGTCCTGAAAAAGGCAGACCTGAGGTTTTTCAATGCCTATGGTGGTGTGACCATGCCAAAGGGCAGCCTGTGTGCAGGGGCAGGAGTGGAGGCACAGAGGTATGATTTCGGAAAGTGTCTTGCCCATGAGCCAACGGATTATCTCAACAGCATGATGATAATAATATGGGGAAGAAATCCTGTGACCACAGGACCCCATGTGATACCCTTTATCAAAATGGCCAAAGAGAAAGGCGCCAAGCTTGTAACAATAGACCCACTCCCATCTGAAACAGCTGCCATGTCAGATCTTCACCTGGCACCAAAGCCTGGATCTGACGGACTTATGGCAATGTATATGATAAAGGTCCTGATTGAGAACAATCTTGTGGATAAGGATTACATAGAGAAGAACACAATTGGCTATGAAAGTCTTAAAGTGGCTGTGATGGATCTGGACAAGGATCAGGTCTCAGAAACAACAGGAATTCACCATAAAGAGATTGAAGGCCTTGCCCTGGAGTATGGAAGTACTAAGCCCGCTGCCATAGTACTTGGCTTTGGAATCCAAAGATACTCCAACGGGGGAGATACTGTACGTGCAGTTGATGCTCTGGGAGCCGTAACAGGAAACATTGGACAGTCCGGAGGAGGGGTAAGCTATAATAACAGCGTATCAGAGGGGCTTATAGATGAGGACTTTCTGAAGGGAACGGGGCTTGCAAAAGAAAAGAGGACCTACGAAAGGCCTCTTCTCGGAGACTTTATCTTGACAGAGAAGAATCCTCCAGTACGGTTTATATATACAGCAAGGGCAAACCCTGTAAACCAGGGCATGGACACAGAGAAGATACTTAAGGCATTCCACTCAGTGGATTTTAAGGTTGCCCTGGATATGTACCTTACTGATACAGCAGCTGCCTCGGATGTTGTACTTCCAGTAAAGCATCCTCTTGAGGAGGATAACATCGTCATGCCACCTGCAAACCACAGCTATATAAACTACTGCAATAGGGTGGTTGAGGCTCCTGAAGGGGTTCTTTCCGAGCTTGAGATCCTAAATGAGCTAGCCATGAGATTGGAGCTAAAAGATTTTCCCATCATGTCCCAGGAAGAGTGGATTGAAAAAATCACAGAGCCCATGAGGGAAAAGATTGATTTTGAGAAACTGAAAGAGGAACCCATCAAGGTTCCTGAAGTCCTGGATATACCATGGAGAGATGGTAGGTTTTTGACCCCTTCAGGTAAATTTGAGTTTTATTCGGAAACAGCAGAGGAGGAGGGTTTTTCTCCAACAGCTGGATACAGGAGTCTTGAGACTGAAATTTCCAAGGACCATCCCTTTTACCTGATAACACCAAAGCTAAGGGGTTCACTGCATTCACAGCATTTCGCCCTTGAAGAAGGAGACCATGTCCCAACAGTCCATATAAACACCACAAAGGCAAATGAGTTGGGCCTTGATGAGGGTGAAACAGTAAGGGTATACACAGAGAAGGGCTCCTTAGAGGCCATCATAAAGCTGGATGGAGATATCCTGCCTGACAGGGTTAAGATATACCAGGGAGGTTGGGCCAGAAAGGGTGGAGGAATAAATAGGATCATTCCTGAACGATATTCAAGGATGGGGATGCACGCAGCCTACTATGAGATCGTATGCAGAATTGAAAAGGAATCATAAGCAGCTTAAAACGCTCCACTAAAGTTGTTTGCAAACTTATGAAATCGGCTGTATAATATTACTTGTCAACTGAATAGGAGAAGTACCCAAGTGGCTGAAGGGTCCGCTCTCGAAAAGCGGTAGGTCGGCACAACCGGCGCGAGGGTTCAAATCCCTCCTTCTCCGCCAATATCAACACTTATAGGGTGTTGATTTTTTTGTGTCATTTTTGATATGTTGACCAACTGTTGACCAAGTTTGATCAACATATTCTACCTCCAAATAGATCAGTTGGGACTAAATGGACTGGGACGGTATTACTATTTTTAATGGTAATCTAAAAATACAATAAATGGTAGTCAAAAGTACAATTAGGGAAGTGGAACCTAGATAGAAATTCAGGTTCCATTTTTTATTTTAGACTATTTATGTCGATTTTAATACGAATTTTGCATGTTGGGGAGAAATCATTGTTTTTAAAGGTATAATGGCAGCGAAAGAAGGTAGTGTAAAATGATAAAAAGATTTGGAAAGTTGCAAGCTATCTTGGCATCAATCTCGCTTCTATTATCTTTTGCTGCAGCAAATCAGGCCTGTGCTCTATTTGCTCATCAATCGGAGTTGCCGGACAGTGTAAGAAAAATGAGAAGATTCTAGTGGTGAGAAGATAATGGAGAAACAAAGTCAGCCAGATTGAAAAGAGGGTTATCTCCCAAAAATGTTGCTATGTGACAAGGAGGAATTACAAATGAAAAATACCAAATTAGCAATAGCTGTTATTTTAGTTTTAGTACAGTTACTGGGGGCTACAACTGTTTTTGCTACAAATTCAGATTTTATCTATAATGATGATTCAGAAATGATCGAAAGGATACCTTTAAATATTAGCGAATTGGAGATTAGAAAAGATGAGAGCTTAGTATCTGTAAAAAGACAACTAAAAGAACAAGGCAAAGAGAATATGTATTATATTTTTGAAAAGTGTATTGAAGATGAATTTAAGCAAATAATTGAATATGAGAATGCTATTGCTTCAGGAAATGTTGTTCCTTACAGAGCGGCTTCTTATACGGTACCAAGCAATAAGTCTGGTGCCATTGCTTGGGGTGACTACAGAACTTCTGGCACAACGGTAGGACTTAGTACAACTGAAACAAGTAACTGGTATCGTGATGTAAATAGATTTAGCGTTAATGATATTGTGACCTACATATTGATTGCTAGAATTCCTTATATTGGTGCATTTTTAGATGCAGTCAAATTTGCAAATAGTATGATCAGTAATTATCAGTGGGATCAAGTATTAGATGGGTCAGGTCGAGCAAGAATCTTAACAGTTGACGATGTTATGGAAGGACAAGCGACAGTAATACACGATTGGGGTACTAATAATTTAACACTGTATGCTCCATTTGGATATGCAATACAAGATAAGAACAACTGGTAATATTGATATACTAAGGGCTACTTTATGTGGCCCTTCTGGTATAATACTATTAGATTGGAGTGATATAGGTGTCTTTAAGTTATAATTCTTTAGTTTTCAACATATTATTGTTTTCAATCATGATTGTAAGTATAGGTTTTAGAGTTGTTTTCTTTAATTCTAATGCAGCCAAAAAAAATGAAAACAACAAACAAATTAGTAGATTTCTTATATTATTAACTGAGCTGCCAGTCTTTTATGTTTTTATTGAATATTACAATTAAATAAGACCACTATACCAGTAAAATTAGGCCACTCTTACGGATAAAAAAGACCACCCTTACAACATACTAGACCACTTTATCTTTCAATAGCATAAAGTTAGATCTATAATGAAGTTGCACACTAACGTGTGACTACAGTATAGGAGGTCGATAATCATGGTGAATTATCGAGAAATACTAAGACTCAGTTATCTAAGCTACAGTCAGAGGCAAATCGCTGCAAGCACTTCTAGTGCTAGAGATACTATCAGCGAGGTATTAAAACTAGCACAGAGACACAATCTAGAATGGCCATTGCCAGAGGGGCTCTCTAATCAAGCCATTCAGGACTTGTTCTATCCTGAAAGGAAAGAACGATTAAGAAGAATTCCAGACTATGAGTACATTCACAAGGAGCTTGCCAGGCCAGGTGTTACTCTGACACTTCTTTGGGCAGAATATACTGCCATGTGCAGTTCTGAAAATGCTATCCCGTATCAGCTGACCCGATTCTGTGAAAACTACCGGTCTTGGGCAAGGAGCACAAAGGCCACCATGAGAATCAATCGCAAGCCAGGAGATCTCATGGAAGTCGACTGGGCTGGAAAGACTCTTGATATTTATGATAGTACCACAGGCGAAGTAAGTGAAGCATATCTGTTTGTTGCTGTTCTTCCTTGTAGCTGTTATGCATATGTCGAAGCTTTTTTAAGTAGAGACACCGAAAGCTGGATAAGGGCTCATGTTAATGCATACCAATATTTTGGAGGATCAACGAGAATCTTGGTTCCTGATAATCTAAAAACCGGTGTAATTAAAAACACAAGAAACGAGCTTCACCTTAATCGTAGCTATCAGGAGATGGCCGAATACTATGATACAGCTATCATTCCAGCTAGGGTCAATTCTCCCAAGGACAAACCAAATGCTGAAGGTACTGTAAACCACACATCCACATGGATTGTTGCAGCTCTTAGAAACGAGAAGTTTTTCAACATCAAAGAGTTAAACGAAGCCATCTATGAAAAACTCGAAGCCTTCAATTCCAAACCTTTCCAAAAAAGAGAAGGAAGCAGGCTCTTGGCATTTCAGAATGAAGAAAAAGAATTCTTGAAACGATTACCTGCTTCTCCCTATGAACTGGCCGTCTGGTCAACTGCCTTTGTTCATAATGATTATCTCATATCTGACGGTAAAAACAAGTATTCAGTTCCGTTTGACTTAATTGGTCAGGACGTTTCCATAAGACTTACTTCAACCACAGTAGAAGCATTCTTTAACGGTTCAAGGGTATCGTCACATCCCAGAGAGGAGAAGAAACTCCGAAACCCAATAATTAAGGTTGAGCACATGCCTGACAACCACAAGAAGTATTTATCATACAACAAAGAATCCTTCCTGGATTGGGCTCAGTCTGTTGGAGCAAACACTACTCAAGTAGCCAAAATATTCCTTGAGAGTGGTAAAGTTGCTGAGCAAGGCTACAAATCATGCGCGAGTTTAACAAACATGGCTGATAAGTATTCCTTTCAAAGGCTTGAAAATGCCTGCGAAAAAGCCTTGTCAATCACAAGTGCACCCAGCATAAAGACAATCAGGACCATTCTGCAAACTGGGCAGGACAAGGTCTCAAAAGAGGAGATTTCAGCATCACTGACTTCCAACGAATACGCCTATACAAGAGGATCCTCCTACTTTAAGGGAGGTGTCAAAAATGATTGATCAATCAACTTTGGAAACATTGCGAAGCATGCGTTTGTCGGCTATGGCACAATCTTTCGAGGATCAGCTCAATGATTCAGATACTTACCGGTCCCTCTCATTCGAGGAGAGATTTGGCCTTTTGGTAGATTCCGAGTGGGCAAAACGTCAATCCAACAAGCTAAGTCGCGGAATCAAACAAGCACATTTTTCGAATCCAGAGGCTTGCATAGAGAAGATTGAGTATTACCCTGACAGAAAACTTGATAAAGCGGAAATGTTAAGGCTTGCAACCTGCAAATACATAGAGCAGGGACATCATATCATACTCGAAGGTGCATCAGGCAATGGTAAAACATGGATAGCCAATGCATTAGGTAATGCAGCTTGTCGGAAGTTCAAATCAGTTCGCTATATTCGTATGCCTGAACTACTTGATGATTTAATGGTAGCCAAAGGCACAGGTACCTTTAAGAAAGTGATTAGAAGCTATCAGAAGGTTGATCTTCTAATTATGGATGAATGGCTCATACGCTGTCTGTCACCCAATGAAGCCTACGACTTGTTGGAGATCATCGAATCAAAGACCAGGCATGGTTCAATGATATTCTGCACTCAGTATGGCATAAAAGGCTGGTGTGCCAGAATCAGCCCCTCAAATGACGGCCCAGTATCCGAAGCTATTGTGGATAGGATAATCCACAACTCCTATGAGATCATAATCGATGGAGATATCTCCATGCGTGAGAGACACGGTTTAAAAAGCCCTGGTGACAAGACAAAAGTCATTGAGTAGCATCTAAAAGCTTTACTCATTGCTTGAGTCTGAACATTTCTAATGACATTAAGTGGTAAACTTTTTGAATGTCCCAACTGGTAAAGAAATTGACTGTCAAACTTGCTACTAATATCTCCAACAATCAGGTGGCCTTCATGACCGTAAAGGTGGACTTATTCAGCTGTGAAGGTGGCCTGATTTTACCGGAGACATGGTCTTGTTGGAGCGTAATACTCATTTATAAAATATGCTAATTTGGTAGATTCAAAAATTGCATTTCCACTTGTTCTATTCATGTTTATTTTAAGTTTTGGAGGTAAAGGTTCTTATTTACTATACAAACTTTATATAGCAGATAAGGATATAGCTTACCTGTTTGGAGTACTACTTGTATATTTTTTAATAGTATTTTCCATAATTTTCATTGACTATAAAAGAATGTTTGATTTATTCTTAGATTGACATTGCAAAGTTTGCGAATGATCTTCTCTATGTTTTGAGAAGCTAAGGGTGCCACAAGTCAAGTTATTACAAAATACAGTATAGAAATTGGATCTGACTAGTAATTCAGGTTCCATTTTTTATTTTAGACGATTTATGTCGATTTTAATACGAATTTTGCATATTGGGGGGAAAGCATTGTCTTTAAAGGTATAATGGCAGCGAAAGGAGGTAGTGTAAAATGATAAAAAAATTTGGAAATTTACAAGCTGTCTTGGCATCAATCTCGCTTCTATTATCTTTTGCTGAGGCAAATCATGTCTGTGCTCTATTTGCTCATCAATCAGAGCTGCCGGACAGTGTAAGAAAAATGAGAAGATTTTAGTGGTGGGATTTAAATTCAAGCAGCTACAAGCAAAGACAAAACGGTTAAATTATGAAGGAGGGTAAACATGAAAAAAATCTTATTACTCGTACTTTCTATTACTTTATTATTTACTAGTTCAGTATTTGCAAATTCTGCTAATAATACTGAAAAAAATAATAAAAGTGAAAATTTTATTGAGAAGAATGTAGATGGAATAACGTTCAAGATCTCCAAAAAGTATTCTCAATTAATAACAAATGAAGACTTAGAATCTATTGCAAAAGATTATCAAGAAGAAGAGATTTTAATAACTATAGAAGAAATTGGTTATGCAGAAGAAGATTCTTTTTCTAAAGATTTAATTGAACCAATGTGGGGGGTTGGTAATACGTATGAAACAACATATGGAGCTTGGGGAACTGAATATGTAAAAAAAGATGCGTTTGTAGCATCAGTTGCAAAAGGTGAATCATATACATTAACATCAGAAATAAAGATAAATTTAAACGCTAGTTATACAGGTACACCTTATGTACCTATAACAGTTGGAGCAGATATAACTGCTACGTATATTAAATCACATACGTTTGAAGGTCCAGAGGAAACAAGTTTTTTTAACTCTAGAGAATTTAGAGTAAAATTCTATGAAAAATCTTCTAATTGGACACAAAAATGGTATATGGATGGGTTTTTAGTAGGAACAAAAACAGGAATTAGAACTTCAGCAACAAAATATTTAAAATATTCTGTGGATCGTAATATACAATAACGTTTTTTGAACTATGCTGAGGTCTTGAGTCAATAAAAGTTAAATGATTTAAATAAACCCAAAGACACCCTTGAGTCTCTTTAGGTTTGTTGGTTTGATGGGCATGTAATATGTCTAAGGTGGAAGTAGTTATCAACGAACCTAGATGTAACTTGGATAGTCTGATTGATACAGGCGAATAAGTAAAAGGAATCCAAGGTCACTAAATTAAGACTATTTCTAAGCAAAAAAAGGAGTAGAAGGCACTTTATGACAAGTTTATTATACTTGACAGACAAAATATGTATCAAGCCTTTGAATAAGATAAAGTCCGTGCAAGAGTTCAGTATCCAGTGTAACATGTAATTGAGACATTTTGTTCTTTCTTTAGTTAGATATTTGGTAGCATTTATATTTTAACTGAGTTCGAGCATTTTGACTCATCTTTATCTTAAATTCCTTTTTACTCAAAGTACGGACTTTATAATGGTTTGAAACACATAAAGCGTGTATAAGCTCTAAACATAAGACAAAGGGAGGTTAGTGAATGAAGATTAAAAATTGGGCTTTTGTTATAATTACAGCTTTTATTCTAATAGTATATGGTTTAATTTCAAGCCCTAGGGATGAGATAACTTCAATGAAAAATATAATCTCACGAGAGCTTAAGACTAAAAACACAGTAACAATAATTAACACAATTGTAATTAATGACTATAGACTTACTTCTTATGTACTGAAAGATGCAGATGAGTATGAAAAAGCAGGGTATGTCTATTTTAGAATAAATAATAGTGGCAATTATGAACTTATTAGTCTTATTGATGCTGATAATATTACTGAGAAAGTGGATAATATTTTTGCATATGAATTTTCTGAATTAGATGAAAATATTTCGTCAATAATAAAGGAGGATTATTCGGTTGGTAAAAGTTCCTTTATTATCAGTAATAATTCTCAACTTGCTAAAATAGAGCGAATAATAGATAATGGAGAAATTCAAACAATAATAATTGATAACAATCCTCTATTACTTTTTTTCGAGATTTAGAGGGAGAAAATACAGAGGAATATATATTTTATGATAAGAAAGGAAGTGTTATTAAATAAGTTTTAGAGACAAGGGGACAGGCACTTAGTCAAGGCTATTTTTGTGTGTAAATTCCTTTGGTATGATTTTGTGATGGGTCATCCAGAATAATCAAGCGGTTTATACAGCGAAACCTTGTGGAGAGTGAGAAGGTAGAACTTAGAATTGTTTATCAAACAGATGTAGTGGACTGTCAAAAATTTCTTGTTAAAGTTTGGTGGGAAACAATGTATTATTAAAGAATTTTAAATGGAGGGGTTGTATCTTGAGAGTATTTATATCAAAGCTTGTTGATGGTTTTCTTGATAGTGGAATTATCACAGAAGAAGAAAGAGATATTTATGAATTCGGACTAGGACAAACTATGGTCACAGCTTTCAACCTAATTACAATCCTGGCTATAGGCATTGTCTCAGGAGAACTATCCAATCTGATAATCTTTACTTCAGCATATGTATTTCTAAGACAATATGTAGGGGGATACCATGCAGAAACAGGGCTTGGGTGCTATATGATATCTATTGTGATGATCTTTGCGGCATTGATTGTTTCAAGATACGTTGAACTGGACATGGTATCCTATCTTACTGCTTTAGGTGTATCTAGTTTTGTATTGCTGAACTTCTCACCTGTGGAGGATTATAATAAACCCTTGGATGATTTGGAGATTTTTGTGTACAGAAGAAAACTCAAGGAAGTGCTGGCTATTGAGGTGATAGTACTATTTGGATCATTGACTTTTGCGCCTGACATAGCCAAGATGATAATCACTGCCATGGCTGCCATGGGGTTTATGGTCCTGCTTGGCATACTCAAGAATAGGAAGGTAAAATCGAAGTTAACCGTTGATCAATAACAAGGCCTCACCCCTGAGTTTCAAGATGTTATCCATGCTGATTTTCCTTATATTTTCCATTTAGAGAGACCTATTAAACAACATACAACATGATGTATAGTTATTCGTTTATAATAGCATATATTGTGGTTAGCAAATCACTTTATGTGTTTTTTTTATACTTTTTTGCCTTTGCTTTGCAGGGAAATCATCAAAAAAATACTAATTCTATGGATAGGTAGAGTTAGTTGGAATAATATATCCATTTTTGTGATATACTATACTAAATAAGTTTGTAGTTGTGCACATTAGTAGATTTATATGATATGAAGTGCTTAATGAAAGGATGTAGATAAAATTGATTAAAAACAAGAGAACAACAAAAATTTTGATTGCTTGCATTGCTTTAATTATCATAGTTGCTTTTATTGGCTTAATGGCTAATTTCAGGAAAGACTCGAAATACTATGCCAAAGAATTTCTCGAAATAGTTACTAATCCAGAAGAGTTAGAATCAACAAGATACTACCGTGATATTTTTGACTCTGAAGGAACAGGTCAATATAGCATTGAGGAATACGGTGAGTCAATGAAAAAGGATTACGGAGGCTTAATGACTGATAGGGGATTTGATAGTGCCATATCGAATCGGTTTATACCATGGGATGTCTTGATAAGAGAGGATGTTGATTATAAGGTTGAAGTAGATTCTGTTGATATAATAAAAATGGGCGACTATGAAGACGGAAGAGTTCATTATCGTTATTCAATATCACTTAGAGTTTCATTCTCTGATGGAGAAAATGAAGCTATGACAGTAGCAGGTGACATTGTCATGGCTGAAGAAAAATCTCAATGGTTAGTGGATGCATTTAGGGGGAGTTCAGATTATCAGGACCTTTATAATTTGTTTTTACCCTTTTAGTTCATATAATTGAGATTCTTGCATAATTACATTTTCGCTTGAAATAAACAAAAACACCTTAATAAGCATCTATGATGCCTAAATTTTGAAATGAAGTTTATGGGTCTCTACGGCATTTTAAGCTATCTGAGTAACGACTGACGACATCTTGTTTATGGCTAAGGTTCCAGCTACAAGTGCAATACAATTAAATAGACAATGCATGATCGCTTTCTTTATGCCTTTTGACCTGATTCCATCTACATTCAAATTTTCTTTAAGACGTGCATTCAACCTTTCTACAGATGTCCGCTTGTTGTAAAGGTTCTTCCAGGTTTTGGAGCTTCTAAGTGGATAACCATGAATTCTTGGATTCTTCCTGTAATTTAGCTTCAGTGTAAGTCCGTAGTTTGATGATGAGCACCAGTTGCTGCCAAATGGGCAATTGACATTTCCAGTCATGTGTGGACATCTAAACTTCATATAGCTTACATCTTTGCCCCAGTATTTTAGCTCATAACCTGCTGAGCATACTGGATGAAGTTTTTCATTAAGCCCCTCCGGAGGAGCTTTGCTGCCTCTGGGATTGTAGGCAATTATGGGTGTTGCATTGTATTCATCAACTATATCCCTGTAGAGATAATCATAGTCGTAGCCTGAATCCATTAGGTAGTGCGAAGGTTTTATCAAACCTTCATACGAGTCAAGGAAGTCCTTTATCATGGCAGAAGCAACAGATCCATCGTGAATACTTGCAGGAGTAACTTTTATCGATAAGGGCAGTTCGCTCTTAGCATCACAGAGTATATGGAGCTTCCAACCAAACCATCTTATGTTGTTACCATGGGTATCTCTTTTCATTCCCCAGTTAGGATGATTGCCATCATCAACAATGTCTTTCCTGGGTTTTGATGCTTCGTAGGAACTTAGCTTGGTGGAGTCAATGGCAACTTCAGCCCCATCAATTATTCCAGACTTTAAGGCAGAGATGACCAAGTTTTGAAACAGCCCCATCAGAGCAGGCTCTTTGGATAGTGCATCCTGAAACCTACTAAATACAGATTCTGAAGGAGTTTTGTCCATTATGCCAAATCCACAAGCATACCTGAAAGCTGGGTCGCTCTCAAGTCTTCTTACAAGGCTTGATATCTTTGGAATCTGTTCCACCTCTTTAGCTAAGAGAGCATAGAGAAGCCTTTCTTTGG
>Ga0334895_1002021_pt1 | contig 18480 bp, 12 predicted proteins | sample GraSluR3_MG_7_FD_207229 | JGI IMG/M metagenome (GOLD analysis project Ga0334895, IMG submission 207229) | Sludge microbial communities from methane-producing bioreactor in Wageningen University, Netherlands - Granular Sludge_31_05-R3 | ecosystem: Engineered > Bioreactor > Anaerobic >... | reverse complement strand
GTCGTCCACCATCCGGGGTGTTAGGTTTTTCCCGGTTGACAGGGTTAAAAGGGACCTGGATTGTCTTATCGGGTGGGGAGTAAAACAGGTCAAGTTTGTGGACAGGACCTTCAACTGCAAAAGCAGTTTCTCCCGGGAAATATTCAGTTATCTGATAGAAAAGGGAGGCGATATTAACTTCCATTTTGAGATAACCGCCGACCTTTTGAATGCAGAGCTTATAAGGCTTCTTCATACCGCACCGCCGGGTCTTTTCCAGTTTGAGGTGGGGGTGCAGACTACAAACCCGGGAGTTTTAAAGGAAATCAACAGAAAAACCCGGCAGGATGTGCTGTTTCAAAATGTAAAAGAAATTTCCAGGGGCGGCAACATCCATCAGCACCTTGACCTGATCGCCGGACTTCCCGGAGAGGATATGACATCCTTTGCAAAGTCCTTTGACGACGTTTACGGTTTGGCCCCGGACATGCTGCAGCTCGGGTTTTTGAAGCTGCTCAAGGGTTCGGGTATCAGGGAAAGAGCGCAGGAGTATGGATATGTTTTCACCGCAGAGCCTCCCTATGAAGTCCTTTCAAACAAATGGATGGGCTTTGAAGATATGAGGCGGTTAAAGCTTGTCGAACAGGTTCTGGAATATTATTACAACAGCCACGGTTTTGACAATACGATTGATTACATGATTTCATATACCGGCCGGGGAGCCTTTGCGTTTTTTAAGGACCTGTCGGAATACTGGGAAGAAAAAGACCTGCACCTTGTGAGACACCGACGCAAAAGGCTGTATTCGCTGCTTTATGAATACTGCAGGGTGCGGCTGGAAGCGCCTGCTATAATGGTTAACGAACTTTTGAAGCTGGATTTTCTGCTGACAGAGAAAACTTCGGTGCTGCCGGTGCCGATAAATAGAATAGAGCTTCCGGCTTTAAAACAAAGGTGTTTTGATTTTCTTGGAAAACCGGAAAATATAAAGGTTTATCTTCCCGGTTATGAGGGGTTTTCTCCCAAGCAGATATACAAGCTTGTGCATTTTGAAGTGTTTGATTCGTGTATTTCCGGTTACCTGCCGGAATTTGACAGCAAAGCATGCGAAGCCAAAGTGATGGTGCTGTTTGATTACGGTAACAGGGAAAGGCTGAGGGGAAAGGCTTTGGCAAAGGTTATAAGGCTGTGAAGAATATTTCAACAGGTTGGTGAAATAATTAGCTTGTTCAGGGAAAGGGGGTTACTTGGGGTATGAAACGTTCAGTACTGGTTGTGGATGACAGCGCTTTCAACATAAAGATATTGGAAAATCAACTCAAGGAATACTTTGAAGTTGTTTCTACCACCGATCCGATGGAGGCACTGAGGATAGCCTTCGAAGAGAGCCCCAGTATTGTTCTCCTGGATGTGATGATGCCTAAAATGGACGGCTATAAGTTCTGCAGGGTTCTTAAGGACAGCAAAAAGACCGAAAATATACCGGTTATTTTTCTTACATCCAGGGACAGCGTTGAGGATAAGGTTGCAGGGCTTAAGACCGGTGGAGACGATTATATAACAAAACCCTATGAAGTCAGCGAGCTTTTGGCCAGGATTAATGTTCATATAAGGCTTAGGGAAGCCCAGGACCAGCTCAAGGGGCTGCTGAAGGAAAAAAACAAGCTGATAGAACAACTTGAAAACCTGTCTGTGAACGACGGGCTTACCGGCGTTTACAACAGAAGATATCTTGAGGAGTATTTGGAAAACTCCTTTGAGGAATGCAAAAGATATGGCAGCACGCTGAGTGTTATGATCATGGATATTGACTACTTTAAAAAGGTTAACGATACATACGGACACCAGATAGGAGACAAGGTGCTTGAAAGCTTTGCCGGACGGCTTGTGAAAAATGTGAGAAGGGCGGATATGCTGGCGAGGTATGGTGGAGAAGAGTTCGTGATAGTGTCCAAGAACACTAATATTAAAGGAGCGATAATGCTGGCGGAGAAGCTGAGAAAAGCGGTACAGAAAAAACCCTTTGAAATTGGTATGTACCGGATAAATCTTACGGTAAGTTTTGGCGTTGTGGAAATGCGGCAGGGGAATTATAATGATGCAGCCCAGTTAATCAGGGATGCCGACATGCTGCTGTACAGGGCAAAGGACAACGGCAGAAACAGGGTGGAATTTGAAAAAATAAGCGGGTAATATTTGAACCGCCTGTGGGCAACAATACCCATTAGCATATTGTATGGAGTGAAGCTGATGGAGTTTTTGTGCCCGTTGTGCAATGGTTTGGAGAAGAAGACCATTATATGTGAGCAGTGCGGAAACCCCATGGAGGACAAGGGGAGCATACAGGAATACTTTGACGATTACAGTCCCTATCTTGACCTGGAGATAACCCGCAGGGTGGACGGCGTCCCCGCCGACCAGTGCCTGCATTTGTTCGGATGTGAAAACTGTGGTACCTTAAGAAAAATAGCCATTGGAATGATTGAATTATAAAAACGGGTAAGGGCCCATGATGATCTTCGCTCCGGCTGATGCACATCCCTATACACCTATATGCAATCTTTCGACTGCATACAAGCGTTGCGGAACATACACCAACCTTTGCTCGACCATTAAGAGTACCTATGGAACCTACTGCAATCTCCCGACTGCAGTAGATCCCGGTAGTCAGTTAATGCTGCATCACTTCTACAAATTCGGAACCCTTAATAGTCTTAGCTCGAACATTATATATCCTTTTCGACCGTATACCAACAGTTGGGCTGGCATACAGCCTTGGAAGACATATAATGCTCTGCCCGCCGACCAATACCGGACCTTCTTGATCCGATATTGATCTTTGGCCGAATATTATTGAGCCCTTTAGGACCCAATAATACTCTTGGCTCAACCACCATGAACCCTTCGTTTCTATTATGTACAGCTAAAATATATATATTCCGCACATTTAATGGTAATATATTCAAAAATGCGGTTAGAGACTTTGGCCTTGACATACCGCATGCCTTGCTTTAATATATATATTGCAATTAAAATTAATATGCGGGGGTATAGCTCAGCTGGGAGAGCGCTTGAATGGCATTCAAGAGGTCAGGGGTTCGAATCCCCTTATCTCCACCAAGGAAAACCGCTTATCTTAAAAAGGATTGGGCGGTTTTATTACTTTAGCAGACTATCGCGGGAAACATAAAAAGTCTATCATAAGGGCATAAAGGCCCGGACGGAACCCATCGGAGAACGGTATTAATAATTGACATATGTTCACAATGACGTTAGAATCGATAATGAAAACTCTCAATAGCTATAATGAAATAAAACCTGAAAATTAAAGTCTCATAAGCAGTCGATACTAATAAATGACGAAAGGAGAATATATATGCTTATTGCAATTGCGACAAGCGAACAATATGTATCCCCTCACTTTGGAAGGTGTCAGGAATACACATTGGTGGAAATAGTGAATGGGAAGGTGACAAAAAAAGGAAGTGGTTGCCAATCCCGGACATGCACCGGGTGCGATTCCTAAGTTTTTACATAACCGGGGAGTTAAGAAAATCGTATGCGGTGGTATTGGCGCCAGGGCAGTTGAGCTGTTCAGGCAGTATGGCATTGCAATACTGACTGGTGTGGAAGGAACGATTGATGAAACTGTCAGAAAGCTTGTAGAGGGAAAGCTCACAGGAGGGGAAAGCCTGTGCAAACCTGGTGCGGGACGTGGATATGGTATAGAAAAGACTGAATGCGACCATGCCCATGAAGAAATACAATAAGGGGAAGAAAGGCATGGAGATTTTTCTTGATTGTTTACCCTGCATGCTGCGGCAGGTGATTGACGCATCCAGAATGGCAACCGAAAGCACCAAACTGCATGAAAAAATTGTGGAAGAAGCGATAAACCTACTTGGAAACTATAAAAAGTACAGGAATTCTCCGGAGGTTGGCAGAGAAATGCACTGGCTTGTGAAAAACTTTACCGGGGTAATGGACCCGTACAAAGAAACAAAAAAGAAAGATATTCAAACAGCATTGAAGCTTTATCCATATCTTAAGCAGTTTGTGAATGAAAAGAATGATCGTATATACTGGGCATTGAAAACTGCTGCAGTGGGAAATGTGATCGATACAGCCATTAATGCCGGGTTAGATATAGAAGGATGTGTAAAGGCGGAATTGGATAAGCGATTTGCCGTATGCGATTTAGTTCGTTTTAAACATCGGTTGGAAAAAGCAAAGAGCCTTTTGGTTATTGGAGACAATGCCGGTGAAACGGTATTTGACCGCGTATTTTTAGAGGAACTGCAAAATATTGATATTACCTATGCGGTGAGAAGTGCGCCGATAATAAACGATGCGGTGGTAGAAGATGCTTATGCTTCGGGCCTTGACCGGTGCGCCCGGGTGGTTTCCGCAGGGTGTGATGTGCCGGGTGTGGTTTTGGACAGGTGCAGCCAGGCTTTTATGGACGTGTTCCATACTGCAGATATAGTCGTCAGCAAAGGACAGGGGAATTATGAAACGCTTTCGGATTGCGGCAGGGATGTATATTTTTTGTTGAAAGCCAAATGTACTGTACTGTCGGGTGTTTTGGATGTTGGTTTGAACGAGTACGTTTTTAAATATAAGGGAAAAATGCAATAGCATAAATAAGAAACGGTAATATAGAAATGAGGGAAATATTAACAGTTAATAAATTCAAAAAAAGGGGAACAAACTGTCGGATACAGTCGTCTAACTAAAAGAGTAAATGTGTTATTTTTTATATTTTTAAAAGGGGTGTCGATGAAATGTACAAGAGATTTAAGAAATGCAGTGGGTATTTAGCTGCTTTATTATTGGCTGCAGTGGTTTTAATGCAGTGGGGTATCCCTGCGGGGCTGGCTGCCACCGATATAAGGCTGGTTATTGACGGCGATGTTATAGAGACTACGCCGCAGCCGTTTATACAAAACGAAAGGACCTTTGTACCGCTGCGCGTTGTTATGGAACAGCTGGGAGCGGATGTGGGATGGAACGAACAGGACAGGACTGTACATATAGTAAAGGGAGACCGCTCGGTTCTATTGAGGATAGACAGCCGTCTAGTTGAGTACGATACCGGGGAGAAGATATATAACATAAGCGATGTGGCCCCCTTTATAATTGACGACCGTACCTTCGTGCCCCTTCGCCTGGTGAGCAATGCCTTGGGGGTGGATATCGGTTGGGAGGATTACAGCAGGACAGTGTACGTAGATTCTTCAAAGGCTGCAGATATTACACCCTTTTTTAATATGCGGATATCCTCGGTCGGGCCGGATCAGGCAATAACCGGGACAACCGGGCTGCAGGCAGAATTTCCCGGCGGGATTCCGGCGGGGGCCTCGGAGATAAAATTCCTGCTTATAAACCCCGATACCGGCAGGGGAGCAGTTGTGGCAAGAGGCGGCGGCATAACCGGAGAATATACTTACCTTCCGGATATGCAGCAAAACGGTGAAAGGATCCTTGCCGCAGTTTTATATGATGCGGACGGGGCTTTTCTGGCGGGCTGTGCCATCCCGGTACAGCTGGCGGTAAAGCCGGACGTGGCGTTAACCGGGGTGACAGCGGGGCAGGTATTGGAAGGACCTGTTACGCTTAAGCCGGATTTGAATTTCGCAGCATCATATGTCAAGTATGAGATTACAAACACTGACAGGGACAAGGTAACCACCACCGGTGAAATGGACCCGCAGGGAACGTATACATGGTCGCCGATGTTCGAAGACAACGGGAACGTCACTTTCAGGGTGACAGCCTATGACCAGGCAGGACAGGCCTATGAAAGCCGGGCTGTTCCCGCAAGGGTTAACGTGACAAAGAAACTGGAACTGAGGGGCGTAAGCAGCGGCAGCACGGTGGAAAAACCGGTTACACTTTCGGTATCCCGCAACTTCCAGGTCAGTGAAACAGAATACATCATGAAAGACCCACAGACCGGAAGAGAAGAGGTATTGGCGAAGGTCGGGTATGTCAGCCACAAATGGTTCCCGGGTCCGGAGCTTACCGGAACAAAGGAATTATTTGTCCGGGTTAAGGATACCTCCGGCGCTGTTCATACAAGCGACAGTATAAGCGTTAAGCTTACCGGCACTCCGAAGCTGTTATTGGAAGGGGTAGGCCCGCAGCAGGTAGTAACCGGGCCGGTGGAACTGACGGCGGTGAGCAATACAGCCCTGGACAGCATTCAGTATGTGCTTATCAATCCGCAAACCGGTGCAAAAAGGGTTGTTGCCGGGGGCGAGGATGCCGGAGCTACTTACTCATGGACACCGGCGGCAGGCGACGGGGGCCAGTGGGAGATTCAGGCGGAAGGGACCCTGCCCTCGGGAATTAAAATAACCAGCGAAGCGGTACCCTTCAGGATATACCTTGGAACGCTGTATACCGCCAAGCCGGTGGTTGAGAAGGATAAGTTTTTGGACCTGGCGTCCGGTTTAGCCAGCGATTCCTGGCGGAAAACAGGCATGTCGGCGGCGCTGCAGACCGCCCAGGCCATACTGGAAACCGGTTGGGGCCAGAGCGTTCCGGTGGACAAATATACAGGAAAGTTTTCAAACAACCTGTTTGGCATAAAGGGCAGCGGGCCCGCCGGTTCGGTTGTGTCCAACACCTGGGAGGAATACAACGGCCAGGTATTCCGCGTTGACGCGAACTTTAGGGCCTATAACAATGTAAACGAAAGCTGGGCGGATCATAAGGACCTTCTGCTAACCGCCAGCAGGTATCAGCCCTTCAGGGAAGTGATGCACGACAGCACCCAGGGTGCCTGGGCCTTGAGAAGGGCCGGATATGCAACAGATTCTCAGTATCCTATCAAACTTATGAATATTATAAAAACCTACGGCCTTGATAAGCTGGATGAGATAGGTATTTAACCCTTAACGCAGCGAGGCGGGAACCACCAACTGCTGGCCGGGGAATATGAGATTCGGATCAACCGGATAGTTGAATAGCTCACCGAAGACGGTGGGCTATTATTATTCCTCTTGCTTACCGGAACCGACCGCCGCAAAAACGGGTAAAAGCACAATGGGAAAGATACAAAACGGCAGGCCGCCGGAACTAATAAGGTCCACCAATCTGCTGGGCTCAGAAACAAAGGAAAATATATTCGAAGGGTTTACCTGGGAATATACGGGTTTAGAAAAAAACGACATTGGTTTAGACGACAGGACGGGGAGTGTTTTTATGCTTTCACAGCCAGGTTACCGGTTTTCCTTTATCGAAATATTCATCTTAAATTTCCCGATTTCGGTTTTCATAGGAAGGATGAGCGCTTTTTCGGTTGCCATTGAGATTGATTTGTTTTCGCCTATAATTACCTGGGGAGGTACGATGTCGCATATATAACCTTCCTCTGCCAGATTGGTAACGGCGTTGCCGCTTATTATGTTTACCACTTCTCCAAGGGCGGAGGATACAAAACTGTCCAGTTTATTCATCTCCATGCCCGACATAATCCTTACCATTTCAAGGCTCATGTCCTTGCTAAACCCGAACAGGACAGAGCCTGAAAGATCGCCGGTAATTCCTATCATTACATTTGCTTCGTTTCCGGCTATCATGTCGTCCGCTACAGCCGGATTTTCCCTCTCCGGTTTGATATCCAGCATAAGCCCAAAGACGTCCTGCACTGCTTTGTAAAAAGAATTTACGTATTGGACCTTCATTATACCGACCCTCCCCGGTTCTGGAAGTAGCCGATTTTTTGGTCTTCACCGGCTACATGGTTGATTAGCCACGCCATCAGCTTACCGCCAAATTCCTGTACCGTTTCTTCGCTGTAGGCTTCCTGCTGGAATTTCTCAACGTATTTCCCCACCTCATCCTTGAATTTTTGATGAATTTGCCTGTGTTTTTCGTATTCCGGATAGTCTATCTCCTTCTGGTAAATTTCCTCATCGTTAAAGTGGGTTATTACATATTCCTTCATGAATTCTAGGGTTTCTTTGACCTTGGACAGCTTTTCTTCCCATTCGCCTTCTCCCTGGACTGTTTTTACAAAGTCCGATACCCTGCGGAAGAGTTCCCGGTGCTGCCTGTCAATTAACTCCACACCAATTTTGTACTTTTCCTTCCACATTATGGTTAACCCTCCCTTTGCGGTTTAATTTATAAAATTTGCTTTGTCGTAACTTGCCAAATATTATAACATAAAATGTCGCACGATTTAAATGGAAAATCAATGCGGTTTTTTTTAAATAACAATAGTATTCAATCATATGATACTCACAGGCTTTTTAGTAAATGATGGAGGAAAAAGCATATTTATGAAGAAATAAAAACCAATAGGGTTATAGAGAGGTGTTTGTATGTTAAAAAATATTACTGACATTTCTGAATGTGAAAAATTCTTAGAAAGGAAACTGTTAAATAATAATGTTTCATTTATTGGTGAACTTGAACTTACAGAAGAAGATACTAATAACTTTGAAAATATAATTTGCAGTCAGGCTAAGCAGAATGAAAACAACGAGCTAGATAATATATTGGATAAAGTGCCTACATGCATGGCCGTTTTATTGGTTAATAAAGCAATATGGGATTATAGCCGGGGACAGTATTGGTCGTTAGATAAGATTATTCCGGATGTGAAGAACACGGCTTTACAAAGCAAATTAGGTGATTTCTTTTTAGATTATCTAAATAAGAATAGATTAAGTAGCATTAGTTTAGAAAGGGCACATCGTTATGTGGGAAACATTCTTTTACATAGTGGTATTCCTCAAAGTTGCTTGAAGGATTTTTTTGAAGAAGTGATTATACCCTTATTGAAAATGGGAATTACATCAGGCTCGGAAATCAAACAGTTTATAGCCGAAATTAGAAATCAAAATAGTAAGAGACTGATAATTATAAATGAAATTAAAAAGCTAGAGAATAAACTTTTTTGTGGTAAAAACAGGATCAAAAAAATTGATGATCTTATAAAATTAAAACAAGTGAATGAGGAGCATCGTAGAATACTTGATGAATATATAAATATCCCATTCTTACATGAAGACTTCGAAAGATACAGGATTGTCAAGTATAAAGAATTGGCTCATATTGATGATGAGATTAATATCTGGCGCAAACAAAGGCTTTTGCATGAAGAAGCTATTAATGCGTATGGGGAAAAAGAAAGGGAACTAATCGAAGCCTTTTCAAACCTAAATATCAACAATAAAGAATTACGAATGTTAGAAAGGCTACTTAAAGAAAGAGAGTTCAATCATAAAAATTTTGTTCAAGCCAAAAAACTATTGACAGCGGAAATGTTAAACGTTTTAAACTTACACAAAGAACCAGATTCAGAAATTGATTTTGATTCAGAGTATGTGATCAATTCATATAATAAGTATTATAGATTAAGGTATGGTTCAAATATAAGCCAGAATGAAAGAGATAAGAATATTAAGTGGATAATAAATTTCATATCTAAATTACTGAGACTTTTCAGGCCTGTAATAAATTTTCGAAAAGTTACTGCTGATAAAACTGAAATACTCGATTTAAAAAGAAAGATTGAAAAAATCTTTGTGGATTCTTTCGGCGCGCCGATAAAGGAGGAATTGTTTTCACATAGTGGAAAACAGTTTGCTGAGATAATTCATAGTTTAGCGGAAAACGTTACGAATTATAATCAATGGTTAAGCAAAATGAATAAAGCCGATAAGAAAATTAAAGAACTGGTTTTGTCAATTAGCCAAGCAGCTAGTGCAACGGAATGGGCATCAAAGAATAGAAACTTATTACATGAAAGGCTGCTGGAAATAAGAGAGGCGGATAGAAGGAGAAGAAATGCACTTCTTGCCAAAGCAAAATTAGAGAAAATCGTTTTGCCTAGGTTAGAAGAACTGGCAAAAGAAAAAAATAATATTGAAGCAGAGCTTATAGCAAGGGAAAGAGCAATAAGGCAATTGAGTGAAGGGGATTTAGAAAAGGGCATTTTAATTATTAAAAAGTTAAGTGATATAAAGCATGATAAGGAAAAGAATACAATCCAAATCCGAAAAATTGAACGGTCGCTAGGATTAAAGCAGAATTCGGATAGGGGTATACTGGACAATATAAAGAAAGAAACTCGTTTTCAAATAACGCAACTCAAAGAATGTATTAAATTCAAGAGTCAAGAGCTATCCCGTTACAAAAAAGTTTATCCTTATGCTGACGAACCGGTGAGGCGTTTTGTTCTCTATGGAGAAGACTGGGCACGTGACTTTATAATTAAATCTGTAGAACTAATAAGGCTGGTTTCAGAGGAACAGCTTGATAATGCATGGTCTATAGGCCTCCCAGATAGAGTGATCATCTGGTTCAAGGAATGGTGGCAATATGGAAATCAGGACCAGCAAGTGAAGGGTTCGAAGGGTGAAAGGTTAACTATTCCAACTCTTTTTCTTGATACCATATATAAAGAATTAAAATTGGTTACTGGCAAAGAAAGAATAGATTATGCGAATAGAGTTATCACGTTTGAAACTGTAGAACTAATCATTTCTTGCATTGATGATAATAGCGTTTTGGTCAAAACCCCCCTTAGAGCTTACTTATTAGAAGATGGTTTATTAGAGACTTTACCGATTGAAATAGGTATAGATATTCTAAAAGGAAGCTATCAGGCGAGTATATATTTAAATGGTACTCTTTTACGTTCATGGGTCGTAAGGGGCCTTGTGCCAGACGATTTATTTATTGCTTTTACAGAGGATGGAAGGAGACAGGAAATTGATAAATTGAAGCAAACCAAGTATTGGCTGCTAATAAATGAAGGTGTAGCGTTGGAAACACAAATACACATAATTGAAGAAGCCAGGATTGGTTTTGTTAATAAATATGTCCGTTTGGTTTTAGTAGACCTTGATACTATAAACCACCTCCACTTCATGGACGATAAGGGTAATACACATAAAGTGATTATTCATGATTCTGAATCATTAATGCCAGAGATCGAAGAACAAGGTAGAATTCCCAATGTTTCAATCGAAGGTACTCCGGTGTATGCAGACAGGATGCCGACTATAAAAATCCCCATAAGCGAGATGAATGACCTTTCTTATTGGCTATTTATATTAGAGGACGAAAAAGGGCAATACGTTGTGCGAGACAACCTATCCGTTATTGAAGACCTTGAGGTTAATTTGACTAGTAGAAGTGCATGTCTAAATCTAAACACTGAATCCATGTCACATCTTCTAGGAACAGGTATGTATAATATAATTCTCTATTACCTTGAGCAGGAGGCTTTGACATATAGATTTACTTATATACCCGGTCTAAAAGTAGTCTTTGACCAATATATTTATCCGCCACAGGCCAAGGATACCGAAAAAAATATAAAGGTTAACATGACAAAGCCTATTGGGGCAGAAATGAGAATTCATCATCCAGCAGAAATCTCAAAAGATAGTCCAGGGATTATTGATGTGGTTACAAGTTTTGAAGAAGATAATATTGAATGTGATTTAAAATTAGTGCCAAAGACTGGACAAATATCGATGTACTCTTTGATTATTAATGTGCCCAAACTAAAATGGCGCCTGATAAGCCTTAAAGGGAAAGAGTTTCCGGGATGGTCTGACAGGCTTGAAGAGTTTTGGTTTGGAGATCTGAAGCAAGTGGATGATATAGTACTTGAATTTCTTTGTCTCAATCAAGACAATATGTATATTCAATTATTTATTAATGATTATGAACAGGAACAAGCCATGCCCGTCAATCGTGGCAGGATTCAATTTCCTATATCTTATTTCAATGATACCATTCAAAGCAGCAAATTAGCTGTACAAGTGTTTAATTTGAATATAATAGAAGGCAGACGGAAGATTGAATTAGGACCGGTGTTGAGGGTTCGCAGCAAATGGGAAGTATATGGCTTCATATATTCAATGAAAAATGATGAACAAGAATACTCTTTAGAGCTGCAATGGAAGGAAAAAGGTAAGGCAAAACAAAGGTCAATAAAATTTTGGAGTTTGGACGCACCCTGGCAGGAGACATATGTTATTAATATTTCGAATAATACCTTTAGCGTGTTAATAAATCAAGTTCAGAAGTATCTTCCAAAAGGCAAATATCTAGCACATTTTTATGAAGAAGACCCTTGGAGACCTCAGAATATCGGGTTTCCTCCGAAAGATAATACATTTGAAATAGACATGGATTACGGACAAGCATACTTAAAAAAATGTAAAATACAAGTGTCCAATAAAGGCAAAGTATCTTTTATTGGCGAGTTTCTAAACATACCGTCTAGAACTAAAGTTAATGTATCATTGTTAGGGGTTAGAGATGGTAAAGTTTTATCGTTTGAACAAAAAGCTTATATCCAAGACGACAAATTAAATGTGAACCTATCACTAAAAGAATTATCTTGTACAGTCCATTGGCTAATAATAAGGACTCTGGGCGAAACTCCATATTATTGGGTTTTGACTCTAACAAAGAACGCATCATTAGAATGGCCTATTGGCAAGGCTAGGGGGTTAATTGAGAAGTTTTTAGACTTAGGTAACGTTTTTTTGAAGCTGGTTTATGAAGATAGAGGCATCAGCAAATCGTGCAATTTGGAAGAGTTATCCAAGCCTATATTAACCAACCTATTATCAAAGCAAGATTTTGAGCGAAAGTCCAGATATCCGGTTAAGGATGCAAAACTACGCTGGGTAGAAAGAAAGCAGCAGGCCTATCTGGATTTGCCAACCGGAGGTGTGATATGTAATACATGCGGAAGGTTTTTTCGAAGCCAGAAAGAATGGTATGCACACAATCCGTTTTCGACGTGTAAAAGTTTGACAGTGCGTGTCAAAACGGTGGAAGCACAATTACTGTTTTGTTTTAATTTTTCTGATATATACAATCAATTTTCTAAAAGATTTTCCATGATAGAAAATGATGCAATAATTCTATACGATTCGGACACAAGGCCTCTTCCAAAAGAGTTGCAGTTAACCCACCTTTGCAATATAAATCCGCAGGCTTTATTAGAGGCTTTGCTTTTTAGAGAGCTAGAGCTATACAAAAGACTTATGGGGGTGACTGATAATGAGCCTTGACCCTATTAAGGTTACAGAGGCTATTGCAGACAGTTATTTCGGTTACTTATCAACTTCTTTCCCTTTACAGGGATCTATACTACGTGAGCATTTTGTAGAAGCTATAAAAAAGCAGGACAAGTTTATTAAGGGCCCAATCCTGGAGGCTACCCCTGCCTTCAAAAAGGGAGATTCTATTCATAGCCTTGTAAAAAAAGGGGTTTTATCTAAGGAATTTATGAACCTCCATTCTCCCTTTTTTAGTATAGAGCGTAGACTCTATAAACATCAGGAGATTGCTTTACGTAAAATCATTATAGAGGAACGTAATGTTGTAGTAGCAACCGGTACAGGAAGTGGTAAGACTGAATCTTTTTTACTTCCTATACTGAATTATCTGTTCAAGGAAAAGGAGAAGGGTAACCTAAATCCTGGTGTAAGAGCCCTTCTTTTGTATCCCATGAATGCATTGGCCAATGACCAGTTAAAGCGTCTAAGGGAACTTCTTGCCAACTATAAGGATATTACATTCGGACGTTATACCGGTGAAACCGAGAAAGAATATGGCAAGGCATTAGAAAAGCACATAAAGATGTTTGGAAGCGAACCCCTTAAAAACGAATTGATTTCACGGACCCAAATGTGGAAAACACCTCCCCATATTCTACTTACCAACTATGCCATGCTTGAATATCTGTTATTAAGACCCAACGATAGCGTATTCTTTGATGGGCATTACGCTGGCAATTGGCGTTTTCTTGTTCTTGATGAGGCCCATACTTATACGGGGGCAAAGGGTATTGAAACCGCTATGCTGATCAGGCGTTTGAAGGACCGGGTCGTTAAAAGCCAGCCTGGAAGGTTAAGGTGTATTGCAACCAGTGCTACATTGGGAGGCGGAGAGAAGGACTTTCCGGAGGTGGCGGACTATGCAAACCAACTATTTGGCGAAGTTTTTGAGTGGGAAAGCGGTAGTCCTGGCAGACAGGATATAATAGGGGCGTCTTATCTTCCTTTAATGCAATCCTCCGAAGGATGGGGGGAACTGGACCCTGCCCTTTACGTTGTATGCCGGGATATTGCAAACGAAAGTGACGATAAATATGCATTAGATAAACTGATTTCTGTACTAGAAGGCAGCATACCAGGGAACCTGCTTGAAAGAGCTTATAATAAAGGGAAGAAAGAAGGGTGGCCGGCGTTTCTATACGAAGTGTTAAAGGGAGAGGACAGGCTATTGCGCCTGCAAAGCGAATTGCAAAAGGGTGCCGCATTCTTATCGGACCTGGCAGAGGAATTAATACAAGATACCCAGGATTCCGTATCCGCACTTATTGCTTTGGTTGATTTGGCAAATAAGTCAAAAAGCGAGCACCAAAGCCAGCCTTTATTACCGGCTAGGTATCATGTTTTTGTAAGGGCTATCGAGGGAGCATATATTAGCCTGCTTCCTAAAATGCAGTTATTCCTGGATAGATACGAAACGATAAAAACGAATGGAAAGGAGTACCCGGTATTTGAAATATCCAGTTGCCGCCAGTGCGGAGCCATATATTTGTCGGGTATTACTGTAGAGGGCGATAAGGGAAGGTATTATTTTCAACAGGGAGTAGAGAAAGATACTTTAGAATACTATTTGTTATTGAACCCTGGGTTCCAATTGGTAGAAGAAGATGAGGATGAAACTGCTGGGGCTATAGGCATCGCAGAAGGTAAAGCAGAAAAGTACGATGAATACACACTTTGCGGTAATTGCGGTTCAATAGACAGGGCAAATTCATTAGCCGGAGACTGCTGCGATGGGAGAAGGCCCTACAGGCTGCTTAAAATGCCCGATAAGGGAGGTAAAGTATTTGTATGCCCTGCTTGTGGAAAAAGGAACTCCCAGGGTGTTGTATGGCGCTTTTTAACAGGTGCTGATGCTGCAAGCAGTGTTCTAGCTACTGCTTTATACCGAGTATCCGAGCCGAGAAAGGTATCCGAAAAAAAAGAGCATGAAAAAGAGATTGACCCCTGGAGCCCAATACAAGTCCGAGAAAATAATAACAACGGAGACATAATTAATAGTGGGCAGAGAAAACTTTTAGTATTCTCCGACAGCAGGCAGGATGCAGCCTTTTTCGCACCCTATCTTAACCGTACCTATTGGCGTATCCTAAGAAGGGGTTTGATTCTGGAGATTCTCAAAAAGAATAAAGTTTCTGTAATTTCTGATAGATGGAGGGTACAGGATATTGTTAACCCCCTTCAGAAGTACCTTGAAGAAATGAATATATTTCCCGAGTATAGTAAGACAGAACAGAAAGCGGAAATATGGAAATGGTTAATGTACGAACTACTTGCCCTTGATAAAAGAAACAGTTTGGAAGGTTTAGGCCTATTGGGTTTTTCGCTGGCAAAGCCAGCGAACTGGGACGTTCCTTGCCCTCTTTTACAGGAGCCATGGAGCCTTAGTGTCCAGGAGGCGTGGACATTGTACCAGGTTTTACTTGATTCTGTTCGACAAAAAGGGGTTATGCTTTTTCCCGATGAGGTATCACCCTACGATGACTTCTTTCAACCGAGAAATCGTGAGTTTTACATCAAAGAGAAAACAAATAAGGAATTAATAAAGAAAGGAGTGCTGGGGTGGAACTCTAATTCCATAAATAGTAGGTTGGATTATATAATGCGCGTTGCTAACAGAATAGACCCTGGGATTACAAAAGAGCAGTGTTCTGAACTATTGGGCAATATATGGCGCAACTTTGGTGCCGATATTCCGCACAGTCCTTGGCATCCTTATTTCAGCGTTGAAAGTCTGCCCCGGTTAGGTACAGTTTACAGGCTCAAGAATAGTGTATGGAAATTAAAAGCGTCTCAACTGGATAAAGACATCCAATGGTATATGTGTGACAAATGCAAAAATCTAACTATTCATAATATACGCGGTGTCTGCCCGTCATATCGCTGTGATGGTACGTTAAGGCCGTGCAATTCTTTGAGTATTAATAGAGAAAACCATTACTTTAAGCTTTATACAAATATGCTTCCCATAAGGATGAGGGCAGAAGAGCATACTGCACAGTTAAGTAGCAGTGCTGCGGCTGAACTGCAGAACCGGTTTATCGAAGGCGAAGTAAATATCTTGAGTTGTTCCACCACCTTTGAATTGGGTGTTGACGTAGGGGAACTGGAAACGGTTTTTTTGCGAAACATGCCTCCCTCTGCTGCAAATTACGTACAAAGGGCGGGCCGTGCCGGTCGAAGGATTGATAGTACGGCTTATGTTCTGACTTTTTGTCGGCGACGTTCCCATGATATTGCCCATTATCAGGAGCCATGGAGAATGGTTGAGGGTATTATTAAACCACCCTATTTTAAGATTGCAAATAGGAAGATTGTTGCAAGGCATCTTTATGCCGTAGCGTTGTCCTATTTTTGGAGACAAAATGACCAATATTTTGGTAGTGCAGACCGTTTCTTTTTTCAGAACGATGTACCTGGCCCCAAGTCCTTTGCAAAGTTTTTAAACGATAAACCGCAGGCTTTGAAAGATTCCCTTAAAAGAATCATACCGGCAGATTTACATGACGACCTTGAGTTGGACAACTGGGGGTGGATAGCCTCTTTGTATCATGGTAACGAAGCGGTTTTACAGAGGGCTTGGGATGAAATAATCGGTGACGTGGAAGAATTGGAACAATTGAGAGTTAAGCTTTTTGAAGAAAGGCATAATATAGGCCATGTCGATAGGCTTATAAATACTATCAAGAGCAAAAACTTGTTGGGATACTTGTCTACAAGAAATATAATACCAAAATACGGTTTTCCTGTAGATGTGGTTGAACTACAACTTCTACATCACGGCAAGGAGGCTAAGATGCTTCAACTACAAAGAGATTTGCGCATAGCTTTGTCAGAATATGCGCCGAGCAGCCAGGTGGTAGCAGGAGGCAGGCTATGGACCAGTAGGTACTTGAAACGTGTGCCGAAAAAAGAATGGGAGAGTTATAGTTACGCTATATGTGACAATTGCAATAGCTATCGGAGAGGTCCGAGAATCGAATTGAGTGACTATGACAACAGGAATGAAACACTCGGAACTTGTCCCGTATGTGGGCAAATCATAAAAAATAGAGGAATATTTATTATTCCCGCCTTCGGTTTTGTTTCTGAAATGAAAGCCCCAGGAAGGCCGGGCGAAGAAAAACCTGAGAGGACATATTCTACAAGGGTGTATTATTCAGGCTGCGATAAAAAGGAGGACAGCGTAAACATTAATCTTAATGGGTGCAATCTTATAGCTACGCCGGCATCCAGGGGTAAACTGGCCATAATCAATAACGCCGGGGGCAAAGGTTTCAAAGTATGCTTCAAATGTGGATACACTAGAATAAGTAATGAAGAGGTAGAGGCTTCTCATGATAATGCCTGGGGTGCAGATTGCAATGGTTCACTGGGAAATCGATTAGCTTTGGGCCATGAGTTTGAAACGGATATTCTTATGTTGCAATTTGAAGAGTACCCTGATAGTAGAAAAGGTTTTTGGCAGTCTATGCTATATGGAATCCTGGAGGGCATCTGCGAAGCTTTGCAAATAGAGAGACAAGACCTTGACGGATGCTTGTACTATTCAGCCGGATATTTGGATCAGCCTGTGCTTATAATATTCGATGATGTACCCGGGGGTGCGGGGCATGTCAAACGCCTTGCCAATGAGCAGGTGTTGATGACTGTTCTAAGAGCAACGTTGGAACGTTTGAAAAGGTGCGAATGTGGTGCTCCCGAAGGGGATACCAGTTGCTATGGATGTTTGAGACATTATAGAAACCAGTTTTGTCATGACGAATTGAACAGGGGAATGGTAATTCAGCTCTTAGAAAAAGTGCTATGCTGAGTTTTCCGATTGGGGTATTTTATAAGGAATTAGTAACTTTGGGCACTGCATCTTATAATCGTTGCAGTGTTTTTTTATTTTCCCGGTGTGTTTTTTAACGGCAAACCGGGGTATTAATAGTTTAAGTTGATTAAGGGAGGTGTCATGTATGGATAACATAAGGAATATACTGAAGTTTTCCATGCGGATGGAAAGGCAGGGTGAAGATTTCTACCGGTACTATACCGGGAGAATAAGGAATAAAAATACCAGGCAGTTGTTCGAAAAGCTGGCGGATATGGAAAGGGAGCATTACGAGATACTAAAGGACAGGTTTGACGCCCTTGGAGGGGATGAGAGTATTCAGGTGATATCCTGGGTTGTCGATGACAAGAATCTTATGAAAAGCCCCAAGATATTTGCCGATGAGGCGGTGGCACCGGATGCCGGGGACGAAGACGGGCTGATATCCGATCTGGCAATAGTACGCATGGCATACCTGATAGAAAAGGACTTTTCGATGTTCTACAAATATGCCGCCACCAAGGTTGAGGACCAGGAAGTTAAAAAATTTCTTAAGACTCTGTCTGAATGGGAAACCGGGCA
>Ga0334895_1002019_pt1 | contig 18501 bp, 15 predicted proteins | sample GraSluR3_MG_7_FD_207229 | JGI IMG/M metagenome (GOLD analysis project Ga0334895, IMG submission 207229) | Sludge microbial communities from methane-producing bioreactor in Wageningen University, Netherlands - Granular Sludge_31_05-R3 | ecosystem: Engineered > Bioreactor > Anaerobic >... | reverse complement strand
TTACCGAGGTGGAACCATCGGGCATTTCCAGGATCTTCAGGATTTCGGCCATGGTTCCAACCGAAAACAGGTCTTTGGTTTCCGGATCATCTATAGTATAGTCTTTTTGCGCAACCGTTCCGAGCAAGCGACTGCCCCGGTAAACGTCTTTAATAAGCTTCAGCGATTTTTTCCGGCCCACATTAATCGGTAAAACCACTCCCGGGAACAGAACTGTGTTGCGAAGGGGCAAAATGGGCAGCACATCGGGTACTTCCACATTTTTTAAATCGGCATCGTCGCCGTCGGCTATTATGGGTATATAATCTGAATCGTCTTGCATCATTCCACTCAAAAATATATTCTCAAAGGCTGAATTTCTAATTTTTCCCATGTTTATTTCTATAATGACAATCTGTCGGAGTTTTGTCTTCGTATTTGCAAGGGTGCTGTAAGGCAATAGTCATGCCATGGCACCAAATGCTTAATTCCCATGCCTGAATGTGCTCTGCCGGCATGAATTACCGACAAAATTACACTTTTGGACACAAAAAAAGCTCCGCAAACGGAGCTTCTTTCATATAAGCCAAATATTTTTATTTTTTCCTTTTCTCCAGGTGCTTTCCATAACGGCTCATGAACTTGTCCACACGGCCTGCTGTATCCACCAGCTTCACTTTTCCGGTGTAAAACGGGTGCGACGTATTTGAAATCTCAAGCTTGTAAAGCGGGTATTCCGCGCCGTCAACCTCTACTGTTTCTTTGGTCTCGACGGTAGAGCGTGTAAGAAAGGTATGTCCGTTCGACATATCTTTGAAAGCTACCATTCTGTATTCTTCCGGATGAATTCCTTTTTTCATTTTATTTTGTTTTTATTCTGAATGGTTGCATTTTTCACTGCAATCCATTCTGCATTTATTTTAATTTTTAAGGCCTGCAAAGATAAATATTGTTTTTAAGATACCAAAAGCAAAATCACTTAATTATCTGATATTAATTTATCCTTAGCCGGTTCTGCTGTAATGATGGGAGCCCTTTTGAAAGGCTTGTTCCGGTCGAACAAATAACGCATGGTATAGTGTGTTTTCATTTTTTTTCCACCCACCGATTCGTAGAGAGAAACAATTTTGGGATTAAAATCGCCGGCCCACGAAAGTTCCATTTCGGTAAACCACGGTTTCCGGTACATCACGGGGCGCAGGTGCCAGAAAATGGCAGCATCGATTCCCGAACGCTGAAATTTGGGTACGATACCGATAATCAGGCTGCGGGTGCGGGTCATGGTCTTTCGCTGTTTCAGCCACATCACTTTGGGCAGGTTCCAAATGGTTATGCGCCCTTTCAGCCTGGCCAGAATCTGGTTGAAATCAGGCACAGCCACAAAAAGCGCAATGGGTTCACCTTCGTGATAGGCAAACCAGATAAGGTCCTCTTCGATTAACGATTTGGCATTGTTGATAAAATCTTTCAGGTCATCTTTATCGATGGGTTTGAAATGTTTGTGAAAGCGCCATGCATTGTCGTAAATCCGGGCAAAATCGTCGATGAACTTTTCTTTTTCTTTCCATGAAAAATGCCGGAAACTGAATTGCGGTTTTTTAGCCACCCATTCGGCCACTTTCCAAAACCGGTCGGGCAGTTCGGGCAGTGTAGTATCGAGATGGTAACTAAACTGCTTGAAATAAATTTTGAACCCGTAGTTTTCGAAAAGCTGCACATAGTAAGGCGGGTTGTAGGGCATTCCAAATCCCTGTGGTATGTATCCGTCGGCCAGCAGGCCCCAGTTCATGTAATTTTCGCCAAAATTGATCGGTCCGTCCATGGCTTCCATTCCTTTTGTTTGAAGCCAGTCGCGGGCGGCATCGAACAGCAGATTGGCTGCTTCCTGGTTGTTTTTGCATTCGAAAAAACCGCATCCGCCGGTGGGTTGCTCATAGATGCCGGCTTTGTCGGGGTTGTAAAAAGCACCAATCCGTCCGGCTGGCTTTTTATTTTCATCCAGAAGCACCCAGCGTTTGGCCTCTCCCCGTTTAAACGACGGGTTCTTTTGCGGGTCGAACACATTTTCAACCATGCCCTGCAACGGACAGGCCCAGTTGGGGTCGTCTTTATAAATGGGATAAGGAACTTTATGGAAAAGTTTCCGTGTTTTTTTATCTGTTACTTCAATCAGTTGCATTTAACACTCCTTTATTCGGCATTTTTCAATTAGAAACAAAGGTACATTATCGTCAATTAATAATAGGTGCCCTTTTAAATTCTTTTTGAGGATTGAACATATACCTCATGGTGAGGTGGGTTAATGACTGTTTGGCTCCAAACGATTTAAACATCGCGTTCATTTTGGGATTGAAATCGCCCACCCAGCTCATTTCCATGTCGTTGTACCAGGGTTTGCGCAACATTACCTGCTTTAGCTGATAAAAAATACCCGACTCAATGCCCAGCCTCTGAAATTTCGGTACCACACCAAGCACAATTACCCGGCAGCGCGAAATGGCTTTTTTCCTTTTGTAGTACATCATTTTCAGAATATTCCATAAACTCAGCTTTCCCGATTTTACTTTTCTCAGAATCTGGTTCAGGTCAGGAATCATCATGAAAAAAGCGATGGGTTCGTTGTTGTAATATACATACCAAATAAACTCTTCGTCCAGAATAAACTTTGCCTCCTGAATCAGGTCTTTCAATTCGTCAAACCCGGCAGGCTTGTAGTTGCTGTGGTCCGACCATGCCTGCCGGTGAATTTCTATGAAGTCCCTGATGAATTTATCCTGCTCTCTGAATGTGAAATGCCTGTAACTGTAACCGGGTTTCTTAGCTACCCATGCGGCAATTTTCCAAAAGCGGTCGGGCAGGTCGGGATGGGTTATGTCCATGGAGTAACTGTACTGTTCATAAAATGTTTTCAATCCGTAGTTTTCAAATAACTCACGGTAGTAGGGCTTATGGTATTGCATGCCAAATGTTTGCGGTTGAAATCCATCGGCCAGCAATCCCCAGTAGAAAAAATTCTCGCCAAAATTAACCGGCCCGTCCATGGCTTCCATTCCGTTGGTTTTAAGCCAGTCGCGGGCGGTATCGAACAATAGGTTGGCTGCCTGCTGATCGTCTGTGCATTCGAAAAAACCAAAGCACCCGGTAGGTTGATCATAGCTCTCGGAATAGCCTGAATCGTAAAACGCAGCAATCCGTCCAATGGTTATCCCGTTTTTTTTCAAAACCCAGCGGCGTGCATCGCCGTTTTTATACCGAACGTTTTTTTGGGGGTCAAAGGTATTTTCTATCATTGGCCGCAAAATCGGCGTATAGTTGGAATCATTCCTGTAAATTAAGGCAGGTACTTCATGAAAAGCCTCGATGCTTTTTTTGCCGGTAACTTCAATCACTTCCATCAATACGAATAATTATCGGTTTCGGCCCGAAAATAGAATTTTACCGGGAATCTGAAAAAAATTTGTTCCGAATTATCACTCTTTCGGCGACAACGCCTGTTTCCCCGTTCCCCATCTTTTGTTGGGTTCGGGGCCCATTTCAAACTCAAGGACACCGCCGTTTACAATTTCTTCATGCGAAATCCAGGTCCGGTTAAACGGTTGTCCGTTGAAACTGGCTTTCTGAATGTAAACGTTTTCAGAAGCGTTGTTTCGTGCAATCACCGTAAATGTTTTGTTTTTCTCCGTTTGTAGTGTCAGTTTTTCAAACAGCGGACTGCCAATCATATATACCGGGTTTCCGGGCGTAACCGGATAAATGCCCATGGCACTGAGCACGTACCACGATGAAAGCGATCCCATATCCTCATTTCCGCAAAGCCCGCCCGGGCCCGGACGGTATAACTGTTCCATCACCTGTCTGGTGCGGAACTGGGTTTTCCAGGGCTGACCGGCGTAATTGTACAGATAGGCTACATGATGTGACGGTTGGTTTCCATGCACATATTGCCCGATGGTGCCCACCACACCTACGTATTTGGGTGGTGAAATCAGCGGACTCATTTCAAAAAAAGTGTCCAGTTTATCGGTGAAATTTTTAGTGCCTCCGAATAAATCGATCAAGCCCGGCACATCGTGCTGCACCGACCACACATATTGCCAGGCGTTGGATTCGGTGTAATGGCGGTTGGGGCGCCGGCCCACCAGCAACGGGTCGAAATATTTGTAATACGAATGGTCTCCATAATTTATAATCTCCTGTTCCCGGTCATTCAGTGCTTCCAGCCACGAGCCGTCGGCCATGCGTGGCCGCATAAAAGTTGTTTCCCTGTCCCATAAATTTTTATAAAATTCCGATCTGTTCATGAGCAGTTTGTAATCCGATTCTTTCCCCAGCGCTTTGGCCATTTGGGCAATGCACCAGTCGTCGTAAGCAAATTCCATGGTTTTTGGAACCGATTCGGTTACCCGGTCAGCCGGTATGTAACCCAGTTCATTGGTGTATTTTAATCCCGAACGCGCAGCATCAACAGAAACCGGCGGTTTTGGAAACTCCAGCGCCTTGGTGCGCATGGCGTTGTAAATAAAGTCCACATCGTAGTCGCGGAACCCTTTCCTGTAGGCATCCACTAACACCGGGACCAGATGATCGCCCACCATACCTTCGCCAAAAACATTCTGAAAATGCTGCCCCGGTAACCAGCCATACTGTTTGGTTTTGGCGACAATAGATTTGATGAAGTCGTTCACATGTTCATGAGCGATAAGTGTAAGAAGCGGGTGTTGCGAGCGGTAGGTGTCCCAGCACGAAAAAGAGCCGTAAAAGTTGTAGTCTTTGGCCACATGGATTTGCCCATCGGCGCCAAAATAGTTGCCGTCCACATCCTGCGAAATGTACTGCGCCAGCAACGAGCGATAAACGGCAGTGTAAAAAATTTCTTTTTGTGTGTCGGTGGCGCCTTCAATCTGAATGCGCGCCAACTCCGTTTCCCAGGTTTTGCGGGCATCGCTTTTCACGCGTTCAAAATCCCAGTGGGGGAGTTCGGCTTCCATGTTTTTCCGTGCGCCTTCAATACTGGTATATGAAATGGCTACTTTTACCAGAACCTGCTCGTTTTCAGAAGTATTGTAGGTTGCAAATGCTCCGATGTTTTTCCCCTGTTCGGCATTTTTATAGGCAAAAACCGCTGCTCCCGATTCAGGCGTGGCATATTCAGCATCGAAAGTTCCATAGTATAAAAAAGGTTTGCTGAATTCTGCCACAAAGTAAATTTTGCCCGGGCCATCCACTTTTTCACCTTCCATGCGCCGGTCGTTGATAATCCGGATTTCAGCCCAATCGTTTTCATCTTTTCGTCCGATTTGATGACCCAAATCCACAATGATTTTTGAATTATCTGCATCGGGGAAAGTATAACGATGAAAAGCCACCCGTGGAGTTGTGGTCAGTTCTGCTTCAATGCCGTAGTCTTCCAGAAAAACAGAATAATATCCCGGAGAAGCCGATTCGCGCGAATGGCTGAAACGCGAACGGTATCCGGCGTCAGGATTTTCATCGGTACCCGGAACAACCTGCAGTTTGTTGCCTGTAACCGGCATCAGCAGAATGTCGCCGCCGTCAACCATGCCCACACCGCTCCAGTGCGTATGACTGAATCCCATGATGGAATTTGCCTGCCAGATGTATCCGGCGCAGTGTGTCCAGCCTTCGGTGCCGGTATCCGGGCTCACATGCACCATGGCATAAGGCAGGGAGGCCCCCGGAAAGGTATGCCCGAAAAAATCGGTGCCAATGAAAGGATTCACATAATCCACAGGGGTTTTGGTCTGCGCTGCAGAAAAAGTGACTGCCAGCATCATTATCAGCAGGAAGAATAATTTTTGATGTTTCATCGCATTCTCGATTATCAGATTTGAATTTTAAGAATATTAACCTCAAAGATAAAAACAGAACTTAAAAAACAAACGAAAGGTCAATATTCCATTTGCATTGAATAAAAAATCAGAAGTTTATTTGTGGGTGAACCTCTTTTTTTGTTCATGATAAATAAGTTTAACAATGAATTTTATCGGATTTTCAACTTCAAATCAGTTGTAAAATTTTTATTATGAGCAGAAACTATACAAAATTCATTTTCATTTTACTTCCTGCCATTGCCATGATGCTGGGCTGGGGACTGCGCGGGCACATTGGCGGCGGGCCGTTTGGCGCCATGATTCCCGGCGCCATGGTAGCGCTTAGCATTTGTTTGTTGTTGAAACTTCCCGCTTCGGTAACTTCCATGGTGGTTGTTTTTGGGGTATTCGGAATTGGCCTGGGGGGTGAAATGACTTACGGACAAACGCTGGGATTTTTGCGAAATCCGGAAACCGTTTGGTGGGGAACTGCCGGAACAACGCTTAAGGGGGCTGTTTGGGGATTACTGGGCGGCACTGTTTTTTCACTGGGATTTTTGTTCCACCGGGTTCCCAAAAAAGTTATAATCAACGGATTGTTGTTAATGCTGGCCGGTTTTTTTCTCGGGTTCAAGTTGGTGAACGAACCCATGCTGCTCTATTTTTCCGACCCGGCAAAACCGCGTCCCGAATCGTGGGCGGCGCTTTTGTTTGGCGCTGTTGTTCTGCTTGGTTTTTTACGGTATAGAATCGATTTGCCTGATTTTAAGCTGGTGCTTCGGTTTGCCCTTTATGGTCTTGTTGGCGGCGGACTTGGATTTGGTCTCGGCGGATTCTGGATGGTTTTGGGAAGCCACCTGCCGGATGTTCTTTTCAGAAACTGGTGGAAAGCCATGGAATTTACATTCGGATTTCTGCTGGGCGGTGCGCTGGGACTGGCAGCCTGGAAAAGCAGATTCGCAATTAAGAATTATTTTCAAAAGGAAAACCTGGCGGAAGAAACTGAAATACTTTTGGTAAAAGAATTCGGAATTTTACTGGCTGTAGCTTTATTTACTCACTGGTTGTGGCCCAATTTACTGGAATCTTTTGTTTATGCAGGAAGTGTGAATGATGGTTTTGGACTTTCTATGATACGGGGCATTGCCCGGGTTCTGGTGAACTTTGCTTTCTATGGATTTATTTTTGTACTGGTCATTATGCGTTTTCCCAAAATGGCCTGGCAAATTGGAATTACACTCACGTTTTGCCACGCTGCCATCGATTTGGTACGTGACTTTTATCCGGATTTAAATCCCTGGGCGCCATTTACCATGCATTTTTTATGGGTGTTTATAATGACCGCTGTGGTTGGATTGCTAACAGTCTATTTCAGCCGGCGCGAAAACAGCGTAATAAACATGTTTTTGCTGCTCATTTGGTCGTGTATTGTTGTTTCCTTGCTCAGACTTGTATTTCTTTCCGGAAGTTTATCGGTTAGCGGAATGAGTTTTTGTGAGGTGGTGTGTAGCAGGTTTTTTGTGGATGCCTTTTTTATATCCAATGCAATTGCCGTTTTATGGATTATCTTTAACATGAAAAAGAATCAAAAATTAATTTCGGAATGAAACATTACAAATTTTTGTTTTTTACTGCTTTTTTAGTTTTGTGGGCAAGTCTTTTGGCAGCGCAGGTCAATGCACCATCGCCTTATCCCGACCGCGTAGTGTTGAATCTTACCGAAAATCCTGCCACTTCGGTGGCCGTAACATGGAGAACCGATGTTTCTGTTTCCGAAGGTTTTTGCGAGTTGCAGCCGGCTGCTGAAGGGCCTGTGAAAAAGGAGGATTCAAAAACGTTCAGGGCGAAAACAACTACCATAAAATACGAATACCGCGACGAACCTGTGATTGAAGCCAATCAGCATTCATTTGTATTTACAGATTTGATTCCCGGCAAAAAGTACATTTACCGGGTTGGTTTCGGCGATTTTTGGAGCGAATGGTTTGAATACAAGGCTCCGTCATCCGATGATAGATTCTCGTTCATTTACCTGGGCGACCCGCAAAACGATTTAAAATCGCAGTGGTCGCGGGTAATTCGTGCAGCTTACAGTCATGAGCCCGATTGCGGATTTATGCTTTACTGCGGCGATTTAATTAACCGCGCAGGCCGCGATGTGGAATGGCACGAGTGGTTTCATGCCGGTTCATTTATCTATGGGATGGTTCCGCAGGTAATGACTCCCGGCAACCACGATTACGACGGCCTGATGCTCGACCCGCACTGGAATGCACAATTCACGCATCCGGTAAACGGTCCAAAAGGACTGGAAGGAACTTGTTTTGTCATCGATTATAAAAACCTCAGGCTCATCTCCATCGATTCGGCAGGGGATTCGGAGCTTAGAAACGAGGATGGATTTAAACTGGAGGCGCAAAAAGTTTGGCTCGATTCGGTGTTGCAGGCTAACACCAAAGAGTGGGTGATTGTTACCACGCATTTGCCATTCTATTCGCCAAAAGAAAACCGCGACAACAAACATTTGCGTGAAAATTTCCAACCCATTCTGGAAAAATACAAGGTGGATTTGGTGCTTTCGGGGCACGACCATTCCTATGGAAGGGGGAGATACACCGACAATCCGGAGAACGGGCATGAGGTGATGTATGTGGTTTCGGTGAGCGGTCCCAAAATGTATGAAGCCGGCGACAAAGACTGGATGGAACATTCCGGTGCTTTCAAACAGTTGTACCAGGTGATTTCCATTGATGGGAACGAACTGAATTACGAGTCGTTTACTGCCGACGGCGAATTGTTCGACTGGTTCAGCCTGAAAAAGAAAAAGAACGGAAAAACTATAATCACCGGGAGATAACCGATATGGTTTCAATTGCTGACAATTTTTTAAATCAACAGAACCATGAATAAATCGCAACTGATTGGAACTTTGATTGTGGGCATGTCGCTGGGAACGGCATGGGCCGTGCGCGGACAGTTCGGCCATGAGCAGGGCGCTGCATGGGCCGGCGCCATTGGCGCTATGGCGCTGGTACTGGTGTCGAAACGAGCTGACTGGTACCGGAAAATGCTGCCCATCGTTTTTGTGGCTGCCATTGGCTGGGGAGTTACCGGGATGATTAGCTACGGCCGCGTTGTGGGTTACGGCAGGGCCGACAATTTTCCCAATGCGTTTTACGGGCTGCTCATGCTGTTTGTAATTGGTGGTTTGTTTGGATTGCTTGGAGGCGGACTAACCGGACTTTGCCTCGAATCATCGGAAAAGAAAAAAGTGAAATGGGCCCGGCTGATGGCCGAAATGGTTGCCGGAAGCTTGATTTCCTATGGATTGCTTGTGAATCAACTGGGCGTTTTGATGACACCGCCACGTTCCGAAGCATGGGCCATTTGCCTGGGTGGCGGACTGGCCATGTTGTGGTATATGGCCCGGAATAATTTTAGTTCATCATTGCGGGTGGCACTTTTTACCACACTGGGCGCCGGTTTCGGTTTCGCATTCGGAAACTTTTTGCAAACTGTGGGAACAGTGTTGCAAATCAATTTCAACATGTGGAATGTAATGGAATACAGCATTGGATTTTTCGGCGGAACATCGATGGCTTATACCATATTTACCTCGAAATGGCCCGAAACGGAAAAAAGTGCCAAAAGCTGGGAAAACCAGGTAGCCTTTTTGTTTCTGGTGGCGTTAATCCCGCTCATCATTTTCCGGGAATCCGTTCAGTATTCAGAACTGGTGAAGCGAATGGCAAATCTTCCGAATACTGAACAGGTGGCCAACCTCACTGCCTGGGTTGGAGCTTTGATTTTATCGGCCGGAATTCTAATCGCCTGGTTTTTTCGAAAAAATCTGGTTGCAGACAACGGAAACACAGCCCGAAGATACTTTTTTGCCGCATATTTTGGTGTTTACATCGTTTTAAGTTACCTGGTAACCGGAGCTTTGGCCGGCAGTTTTCATCTGAATCATCATCTGTATGTGGTGAATTTTATTGTCATTTTTATTTTACTAAACAGGGTTGAACTTTCGGTTGTGGGTTTGAACATCCGAAAAATGAATTACGAAAAATACCGTTTGCTGTTTTTTAGCATTTTGGTAATTATTGCTTTGCTGGCGCTTGTTTCCATTTCCATTCACGATGGAATAAGCGGCGCCCACAACAGGTTTGAATTGTAATTTTTAATTTTAGGTTGAAAATGCGTGTGCAGGATTTTAGCAGAATATTGTCATTTTTGGGAGCAACTGCATTGTGCATTTCCTGTATTTCACAAAAAAATGAATTTGTAATGGTTATGCATGAAACTCAGGTCTCTTTTTCTGAAAAAAACCACGCACTGGATAACAACGACAATTTTTCTCCCGACGACCGGTATTTGTGTTACGACACCAGGGGAACGATTTACAACGAGAATCTGGCAAACTGCAAGTCCATTGAAAAAATAGAAATTGCCACCGGCAGGGAAACAATTCTTTGGGAGCCGGAATCGGTTACGGGCGAAGAAGCCGCACCCGGTGTGGCTGCGGTTTCCTGGCATCCAACTGAAAACAAGGTGATTTTTATTCACGGCCCGCTGCTGCAAGAAGTGAAAGAGCGTGGCTATTACGGAATCAGAAACCGGACGGGTGTGGAAGTGAGTGCCGATGGAAAAGGTGCCGTAACAAAGGTGGATTGCCGCGATGTTTCCACGGAACGTTCGACTCTGCCAGGTGCTCATCGGGGAGGAACCCACCGGCATGAATATTCACGAAACGGAAAACGAATAGGTTTCACCTACGATGATTTTCTGTTGCCGCAATACGACCGCACCATCGGTTTCATGGAGCCCGGCGAATCGGCTCCGGTGGGATACACCCATTATTTTACTGTTTTGCTGAAACCGGAAGAAACCGGAAAATCGAAACCGGGCGAAATAGAAAAAGCGTATGGCGATTCATGGGTTGACCATACAGGAACCATGCGGGCATTTATCGGGAAAGTACGTGCGGAAAACGGGCTTGATTACGACACGGCGTTGTTTGTTGCCGATGTGCCCGAGAACTTGGATATCACCACTGCCGGTTCCGGCGATAAAACTCATTATCCAACACCTCCTGAAGGGGTAAAAATACGAAGGTTAACACATAATTTAACCGTTCACGGAATTGTGAGAGGGTCTCCCGATGGCCGTAAAATTGCTTTTCTGGCGGAAGATGAAAATAAGTTTAAACAGGTTTTTGTTATTGATTCCAAAGCTGATGTGCTTTTACCCACCGCTGAAAATCAACCGAAACAGTTGAGCCGCCTGACTTCTGATGCCTCTTTTATCCGCTGGCATCCGTCGGGAAACTGGATTTTTGCCGTGGTAAATGGAAATATTGTAGCAATATATGCCAGAGAAGATGAAAACTTTGGAAAAACCGTTTGGCTTACCAACGACAAAAAAGACCGCACTGAGTTGGTGGTTTCAAATAACGGAAAACTGCTGGCTTACAACATGATGGTGCCTGATGAAACCGGAAGCCGGTTATACAAACAGATTTTTATTCTTGAACCTGAATGGGAACGGCTTCATTCGGTTTTGAAATGAATGGTGAAAAATAAATCGTATTGAGAATTAAATAAAAACAGCAATGACAACACAAAAAGTACAGTTCAATAAGTTATTTCCCGTTCTCCTTTCCTTTGTGGTAATGGGATTTGTGGATATTATCGGTGTGGCAACCGGTTACATCAAACAGGATTTTGAGCTCACCAACTTTGCCGCCCAGTTTCTTCCAATGATGGTTTTACTCTGGTTTTTTGTGCTGTCTGTTCCCGCAGGAGTCATTCAGGATAAAGTGGGAAAGCGGAATATGCTGAATGCCGGAATGATAATCCAGGCCATTGGTTTGGGATTGCCGTTTTTGCATTATTCTTTCGGAATGATGTTCGCTTCGTTTCTGATGCTGGGCATTGGCAATACTCTCATTCAGGTTTCCACCAATCCGCTGTTGCAGGATGTTTCTCCGTCGGATAAATTGCCCAGTTTTTTGAGTACCGGCCAGTTTATCAAAGCCATGATTTCCTTTGCCGGACCGTTGTTTGCCACTTTTCTGGCCATTCGTTTTGGAGACTGGAAACTGGTATTTGCCGTTTACGGAATTACTTCTGTGCTGGCAGCCATCTGGCTGGCTTTAACTCCCATTGCAGAATCGAAACCTGAACGAAAACCGGCTACTTTCAGTTCGTGTTTCGGATTGTTGAAAAATCGTTTTGTACTGATTATGGCACTCTCCATTTTTATGATTGTGGGGGCTGAAGTGGCCATCAATACCAACATTGCCAATATTCTCATGGAAAAGTTTGGACTGACGCTTGAAAAAGCAGCCATTGGAATCAGTGTGTTTTTTGCCGGTGAAACAGTCGCCCGGCTGGGAGGGGCAATCCTGTTGAACTGGATTAAACCACGTCCTTTCCTTTTACTTACAGCACTGGTTGCATTAGCCGGAGTTGGGGGAGTTTTGCTCTCACCGGTTTATTTTGTTGCCCTGGTTTTTATTTTTATCACCGGCCTGGGGGCCGGCAATATGTTCCCGGTTATTTTCTCCCTTTCGCTGGAAAAAATGCCCGATCGGGCCAATGAAATTTCCGGTCTGCTGATTATGGCCATTTCCGGCGGGGCAGTCATTCCTCCGGTAGTCGGACTGGTAAGTACCTTGGTTTCACCCTTTGCCAGCATGTTTGTCATTGGCTTCTGCATGCTGTATGTGCTTTGGGTTTCGGTTTATGTGAAGAAGCATTAAGTTTTCATTTCGTCGAAATCCCATTCCGGAATTTCATTTTCCTGGTTGCATTTTGCCTGTTCCAAATCAATGAATGAAATACCGTATTTAAATTCAACCGGACCTGTACTGATAAAATCAGCCCACAATGTTGGCTTCTGGTTGTTTTCTTCCAAACTGAATTGGGCATTCTGATTGAACTCGCCGTAAACAAAGGCTTTCATACCCTCAAACTCTTCGATTCCTGTAAAGATGTTTTCAGAAACGATGTTCCACGTTCCTTCATGAACGAGGTTAAATTTCAGTTTTTGATTGTTTTCTTCAGGAAAGGTGAATGTAAAAAAGCCGGTTTTGTTTCCGGGAACAAATTCGGCATTCCAAACAGCGGTGGCTGCCGGTGCGACGAAATAGTCAGCGGGAAAAAATCAATCTGGTCGTCGAGATAATCGGCTCTCACGGGATGCATCCGAATCATCTGGTTGGGCAACTGTACTGTCGGAAGGGTAGGTTGCAGCAAATGCCCCACATTACCGATGGTTGGATCTACATAATCCACAAGGGCCACATGTTTTTCAGCTGATTGACAACCTGTCAAAAGAATGGTCAGAAGAAAGATGATACGGATTAAAATGGTTTTCATGATTTTTATTTTTATGAATTAGTTACGTAAACCTTTCTCTTTGAGATACGGAATTAAACGTTCCGGTTCATCTGTTTGGATGATATTTGCATTATATTTTAACAAACTTTGTATTGCTTCTTCTGTGTGTTCGTCCCGAATCATTTTATCCCTTGTTCCCAGCGCATTAATCCAGATCCGGGCATTGTTAAGTCGAATCAGGTTACCGACTTCCGGAGTATAGAACGATTCATCGATATGAACAACAGGGGGCTTGAAGGTTTTGATTGCCTCTTCAGCGCTTTCGTACGAACGGGCCCGCGGCATAACCATGGCCTCCGGACAAAGGATAAGAATTTGCTTCAGAATCCCGAAGCTGCTGTCAAAGAACAGGACCTGGTCTGTCATTCCGGTTTTTTTTACCACGTCCACAACAGGCTTCAGGTTTGCTGTTTTCAGGTCTATGTCAATCATTGCCTTTCCTTTGGCCAGGTTCAATGCTTCTTCCAGGGTTGCAAGCCTTTCGCTGGTGAAGGTTCCGTCAGGCATTTTTAATTTGAATTTTTGCAGTTCACCCCAGGTATATTCTTCGGGGTTTCCGGTGCCTGTTGTTGTCCGGTCGATGGTGTGGTCATGATTGATTACCACCATACTGTCCAGTGTAACTTTCACGTCAAGTTCAATGATATCTACCCCCAAATCGATAGCTTGTTTAATTGCCGGAATTGAGTTTTCGGGGAAGCCGTTGTGGGCAGCCCGGTGAGCAACTACCATTACATAGTCCGAATCAGCATCATGAAATCTTTCTAGAATTTTGTCAACCGGCTGTGTTGTGCCGCAGGAGACGAATAAAAGGGAGAGTAATAGCAGGTGGAAAGTGAGTTGGGTTTTTTCTGATTTTCTTTTGAATAATTGCATATCAATTTTTTTTGTTTCATTTAAAATAAAAAATCAGCCTTTGTTCTAGGTATGGAATTAAATCAATTTTAACCTGTTTTGTCGCGTTGAAATCTTTTTTTCCTGTCTGACGGTAAAAATATATGAATTGTTGTTGAATTATTTTGGGAATTTTATCCGGTATCTCTGAATTATTACCCTTTTGAAAAACACCTTAATTTGTTTTTGAGTGGAATACACGCGAAAATCAAAATTGTATCAAAATCAGTTAACATCTTTGTAGATTGGTTGATGAGAAGATTGTTTCTTTGATAGAATTTTGATTTATTCAAAAGCTTAAACATGAATTACATGTAAAAACGGTTAATATTTTTGTTCGGAATAAATGTCAAATTGTAATAAATTAGCAGCAGGATTTTGAAAATTGCAGGAGATGAAAAAGACCTCGTTAAATGATATAGCAATGCGGCTGGGTGTTTCGAAAACGCTGGTTTCGCTTGTTTTGAATGGGAAGGGCAGGGAACACCGCATCAGCGAAGAGGTGTGCAAAAAAGTGCTTGCTTTGGCCAAAGAGCTGAATTACCAGCCCAATCAGATTGCCAAGGGGCTGCGTACGGGCAAAACAAACACCATCGGACTGATTATCGCCGACATTGCCAACCCGTTTTTTGGCAAACTGGGCCGCGAAATTGAAAAAGAAGCTTCAAAACATGGCTACCGGGTGATGTTTTGCAGCTCCGACGAAAATGCAGAAAATTTCAGGTTGCAACTGGAAATGCTTCAGCAGGGACAGGTGGACGGTCTGATAATTTCGCCTCCGGCCGGCAGCGAGCAGCAGATTAAAATGCTTGACAGAAGCAAAATTCCCTATGTGCTCATCGACCGTTATTTTCCTGAAATTGATTCCAATGCCATCGTAATAGATAATTTCCAGGCAGCTTACGATGCCACCAAACATCTGATTGACCAGGGTTACCAGAATATTGCATGTATAACGGTAAACAATACACTCAATAATATGCGTCAGCGCCTGGAGGGCTACAAAAAGGCGTTGCAGGATGCACAACAGAATCCGGATGAACATCTTATAAAAATTATGCCCTTTTCACACGAAAAAGACGACTTTGCGACAGCTATAAAACAACTGACAATTTCCGGAGAAATGAAAGCGGATGCCATTTTTTTTACTACAAGTAAAGTGGGCATAATGGGCCTTGAAAGCATTCATTCACTGGGTTTAAACATACCGGATGACGTGGCTGTGGTAAGTTTCGACGACCCCGATGCCTACCGCATCAGTAATCCGCCGGTTACAGCAGTTGCCCAGCCGTTAAAAGAAATCGGAAGCCAGTCGGTAAAGGTTTTAATGGAGTGGATGAACGGCAAAGGAAAGAAAAAGAAACCAGAAAGAATTGTACTCAATGCGGGATTAAAAATAAGAAAGTCGAGTGTTCGCCTATTTTTTTCATAAATAGCTAAAACGATTTAACAGAAAAGAAGAATTGAAAAATGTACGACAGCGAAAAAGAATATTACCTGGGAATTGACATTGGCGGCACCAAATGCGCAGTGGTGGTAGGCGACAACAAATTCACCATTCACCGGAAGATTCAGTTTGAAACGCGCACCAGTGAACGGGGCTATGCTGAAATTTTAAATGAATTTTTTACGCATATCGAAAATATTTTTAGAGATTTTCCGCAGGAGAACCTGAAACGAATTGGAATCAGTTGCGGCGGTCCGCTCGATTCGCGGAAAGGCATCATTTATTCACCGCCCAATTTGCCCGGATGGGATAATGTTCCAATCGTAAAACTTTTCTGGGAAAAATATGGGGTACCGGCAGCCATTCAGAACGATGCGAATGCTTGTGCGCTGGCCGAATGGCTGATGGGCGCCGGAAAAGGAACCCGTAATATGGTTTTTCTCACGTTTGGCACCGGCATGGGCGCCGGACTCATTCTAAACGGCCAACTTTACCCCGGAACCAACGATTTGGGTGGCGAGGTTGGCCACATCCGGCTGGCAAATGATGGTCCGGTTGGTTTCGGAAAAGCAGGTTCCTTTGAGGGTTTTTGCAGCGGAGGCGGAATTGCCCAACTGGCTGAAAAAGTGGTTTCCGAAAAACTGAAAAACGGCGAGACTGTGGCTTTTTGCTCCAGCCTGGAAGATGCTTACAAACTTACTGCTAAAGACGTGGCGCTTGCTGCAACTGCAGATGACCCAACTGCTGCCGAAATCATACGCATTTCCGGCGAATACCTGGGGCGCGGTTTGGCCATTTTAATTGATATGCTGAATCCTGAATGTATCGTTATCGGGAGCATTTATGCACGAAACGAAGCGCTGTTCAATCCCCATGTTGACCGGATTTTAAAAGAAGAAGCCATCCCTTCTGCGCTGGAAGTTTGCCGCATAAAACCAGCCGAACTGGGAGATTTCATAGGCGATTACGCTGCTTTGTGCGTGGCACTTTATGAAGATGAATTTTAATATCGGAACATGGAAGATATACTGAATCAGTTGGTCAATCGACACGAAAAACTCGTGCACCTGAAAGAATCCATCAGTAAAGCTGCGGAGTTATTGATTGAAACTTACCAAAATGGCGGGAAAGTTTTGGTTTGCGGTAATGGCGGCAGCAGTGCCGATGCGGGCCATATTGTGGGTGAGCTGATGAAAAGCTTTGAAGCGAAACGTCCGCTGAAACCTGAAGTTCAGCAAAAACTGAAAACGCAATTCGGGGAGCGGGGCAGTTTACTTGCCGAAACACTCCAGCAGGGATTGCCGGCCATCTCGCTATCGGAGCATACTTCTCTAATCACAGCCATTTCCAATGATTTGGGCGGTGATTTCATTTTTGCACAGCAGGTGGCAGGTTACGGGAATCCCGGCGATGTGTTGCTGGTTTTAAGTACTTCGGGAAATGCCCGAAACGTGTTGGATGCCCTGATAGTAGCAAAGGCAAAAGGACTGAAAACCATTGGGATGACCGGCGAAACCGGCGGCAAACTGAAAGAGTTTTACGATGTGCTCATAAACGTGCCTGAAACAAGAACGGCCTACGTTCAGGAGTTGCATTTACCTATTTATCATACGCTTTGTATGATAGTTGAAAAAGAAATTTTTGGTTGATGTATTTAACCCGACGACATCTGCCGGACTTGTCAGCGTTAATTCTGAAAAAAGTTAAAATAATATAACCATGAAAAAAGAATTACTTCAAAAAATCATCAGCGACATCCAATCGGTAAAGATTGCGGTGGTGGGCGATTTCTGTCTCGATGCCTACTGGTTTATCGATGAATCGAAAAGCGAAATCTCCATTGAAACAGGACAGCTCACCCGGCCGGTAAAACAACAGCGCTATTCGCTGGGCGGCGCTGGCAATGTGACCAACAACCTCACCGCGATGGGCGTGAAAGATGTTCGTGCATTTGGCGTGATTGGCCCCGACCCGTTCGGTACCGAAATGGTGAAGGTGATGCAGGGAAACGGCATCAATCCGCAAAACCTGATTATCCAGGAAGGAAACTGGTCAACACATGTTTATACAAAACCCTACATTGCCGATGTGGAGCAAAACCGCATCGATTTTGGCAACTTCAACGAATTGTCAAATGCCACCGCCGACCGGCTCATCAGGTTGCTGGAAAATGAAATTCCACAGGTTGATGTGGTGATTATCAACCAGCAGGTTTTGTCGGGCATTCATACCGAATATTTCCGAAACCAACTGGTGCAGGTGATTCAGCAGTTTCCGGAAAAAATATTTATCGCCGACAGCCGGAATTTCAGTGAAGTTTACGATGGCGCTTTCCGGAAAATGAATGATCGCGAGGCAGCTAATTTTATCGGGCTGAAAAAAGATGCAGATGATGTGGTCCTTTATTCTGAAGTGATAGAAGCAGCCGACCGGTTATACAAAAAATTTGGCAAACCGGTGTTTATCACCCGTGGTGAGCGGGGCTCAGTAATCGTTGATGAAACCGGCGTAACCGATATTTACGGACTGATGATTATCTCGAAAGTCGATCCGGTGGGCGCCGGTGACAGCTACCTGGCGGGTGCGGCAGCAACCCTGGCATCCGGTTACAACATGCAGACTGCCGCTGAAATCGGTTCCTATGTGGCCGGAGTTACGGTACAAAAACTGTTTCAAACCGGAACGGCTTCTCCCGAAGAAATTCTGCAAATGGGTTCCGACCCCGATTTTGTTTACAGTCCGGAGCTGGCCGAAGACATCCGCCATGCCCGTTTCTGGAACGATTCCGAAATTGAAATTATCAACGAGTGGCCGCAAAAGCTGCAAATCAGCCATGCCATTTTCGACCACGATGGCACCATTTCCACCCTGCGCGAAGGTTGGGAGCAGATTATGGTTCCCATGATGATGAAAGCCATTCTGGGCGAACATTTTCAGGATGCCGATG
>Ga0334895_1002018_pt1 | contig 18507 bp, 18 predicted proteins | sample GraSluR3_MG_7_FD_207229 | JGI IMG/M metagenome (GOLD analysis project Ga0334895, IMG submission 207229) | Sludge microbial communities from methane-producing bioreactor in Wageningen University, Netherlands - Granular Sludge_31_05-R3 | ecosystem: Engineered > Bioreactor > Anaerobic >... | reverse complement strand
TTTCTGTGTGGTAACAAAAACTTTAGGGTATTTCGCGTCCCTTTTCTATATCTTTCTTCTATCCAGTTTCAGCTATCTCTCTTCAATCCCACAGATTTCTGAAGAGAGCCTTTTTTTGCTCCCTTTGACTTTATCTCACAGGAAAGGAATAATTCCATTATATTTTTATTTGACTAATGGTTGATGTATACGTATATTCTCTAATACCTAGTATTTCACTAGGATATGAACATACGATACACAGGAGGTATTTCATGTTTACACAGGTAGATCTCTCTTACGGGTTCGATGCACTGGAGCCGTACATTGACGAATTGACCATGGTAACTCACTATACGAAACACCATGCAGGATATACGAAGAATCTCAATGCAGCTATTGAGAAAGATGCCGGGCTGCAAAATCGATCGATAGAAGATATCCTGAAGCATCTTGATAGTATCGGTGATGAGAAACTCAGAACTGCTGTGAGAAATAATGGGGGAGGATATATAAATCATAACCTCTATTTTTCAATTTTGAGCCCCAACGCAAAAGATACTCCAAGCGGGAAACTCTCAGATCGTATCAAGGCCGATTTTGGTAGCCTTGATGCGCTCAAGGAAGAATTGCAATCTCAGGCAGCCGGTAGATTTGGTTCTGGATGGGCTTTTCTCGTTGCCTTTGGTGATGGTTCGTTACAGGTAGTAAATACCCCTAACCAGGATACTCCTCTTATGGATCCCAACGGAGGTATTCCGATTCTTGGCATTGATGTCTGGGAGCATGCGTACTACTTGAAGTACAAGAACCTCAGAGCAGAATATCTTAAGGAAATCTGGCAAGTACTTGATTGGGAAGAAGTGGGAAAACGATATCAAAGTGTCATTGAACAGTAAAATCCCCATAGGTAGTCCCCTGCGGGGGACTACCCCATAAACATTTGACAGAGCTGGAGGATTCCTGCTATTGGCAACACATCCTAGTCAGCACCAGGATTATTGTAGAGGTATGTCATGAAAGCCGATGTACAGAAAAGGGTGGGGACGCTCTCAGATTATGCAGCGATTGTAATAAGTTCTCCTGCATGCTGATTCGCCATCTGGATAAACGGTTTCAGGAACGTTACGGCGAGAGTCCTATGGGCAATCTCAAAGAAATTCAGCAGAAAGGGATGAGTGATTTCATTGTAAATCAGGAACTTTTATGGCAATGCACGCATTGTGGTGCACGTATTTGTGTCCACAGAAGTTCCTGCCTATTCTGTGGAGAGTCAGTGGATAAACATCTTGACGGCAACTGAACTGTATTGCCCGCTCAATGCCTGTGAAGCTATATCTTCGATAGCTTCATTGGGAACATAGCGGTACCCGTGCAGGCCGACGACCGTGAGGTTTCTGAACAGTCTCAGCTCAAATCCGGTGCCGATCGATGCATAGAAGGCATGGCCGAGAACTACGGGTTCCGTATCCTGAGTTTCGGTAGGTTCGCTCATATGAGCAACCGTCATATGCCCTCCTTCAATGTGTACCATGGGATTTATCCATGTGTGATCAAATAATCTCACATCCATTTCAGCGCCAACTACTACATGAAATGTAGAGGGTATAGCGGTTATGGAGAGATTGAGATCAGAACCGGGAAAATCGGAGAGTGCTTGTGCTGAAGCAAATGCCCCGACAGTGATCCGGTTAGTTATTTCTCTTCCAAAAGAGATCCCGACAAAAGGAGCATCCTCCCCAGTGATTTCCGAAGACCCATAGGTAAAGCCGGTATACGAATCTCTCGTTTTATCAGGTTCATTATCCGCTGCTCCTAGTGTCATTGCACATAAGATAAGCACAGCTACAGTCACAATAATGCGATACGGTGGATTGGTGTTTTCTTTCATGATGTTTCCTCTCATGTCGTAAATATTCGATGCATACGCATCGTAAAACCATTGAGCATTAAGTATGCCAACTCATGTAATGCCTTTTTCCGGCATTACGCACGGTATCCTACCATAATAAGTTAGTGCTTTTTACCGTTTGTGGTATTTTTTACCGACAATTGGAGTGAGAAATTCTGATCAGTAGCGTAATATGGAATAATCATGTGTACAGGGGTTTCGTGTGTGAATTCATACGATTACCGTATCATTAATGCAGATGGTTGAAGATCGTATGATACCATCATATCATGCAGATCAAAGAAATAGGGAAAAACCCGGCTCAAAGAGGCTGGATCTGAAGGAGAGCTGCTATGACCTGTCGATATACCCATGTGAATATTGTCTGTAAGGATTGGAGAGCCTTGGCCGATTTCTATATCGAAGTATTCGGGTGTACTGAAAAACCACCTGAAAGGGATCTTCGCGGCTCCTGGCTAGATGATCTTACCGGTCTTTCACAGGCCCATATACAAGGAGTGCATCTTGCATTGCCTGGATATGAAGGTGATGAGCCTTCCCTTGAACTGTTTACCTACGATGAAGCAGTACAGGAGATGCCTTCGGCAATCAATCAGGTGGGATTTGCACACATTGCTTTTGCTGTCGACGATGTAGAGGCGTATATGCAGCAAGTCCTTAAGCACGGTGGCTCACCGGTGGGGCAGGCCGTAGAAGCCGACATTGCATCGGCTGGGAGGATTTCTGTAGTGTATGTGCGTGATCCTGAAGGGAATATCATCGAATTGCAGAAGTGGGCAGAGTAGTAAGGTATGATGATTATGCAGGAGAAGATGAGATAATTATAATGATCCATATTATTAAAACTGTACGGGAAGGTATGTGATCACGGTGCCAATTTTGGTTTTTTCTGTCCATTCTCATCCCGGGTAATAAGCCACTGAGCTCTTTTCAACCCCAACTCGTTGGCAATTTCTGCAACCCCCAGTCCTGTAATATCCATATGCTCAGGGCGATGTGCATCGCTGTTCACAATTATCGAGATGTTATACTGAGTGGCGAGTTCCCAGAATTGCGGTAATGGATAGGGTCTTCTCATCCCCTCGGCACTTTCACGTTTTTCTTTTCGATATCCATATCCATTGATTTCCAGAGGGATTCCCTCACTTTCAGCACAGGAAAGAATAGCACGGGAACAGCTGATAGCCTCTTCATCCCACCTGCGGTAGAAGAATCCGAAAAGGTCGGGATGAACGGCAAAGAGGTAATGACCTGAGGTGAGACCGGCAAGATATTGATCGGTATAGGCATGCAGACGGGGTACTGAGGTCGGCAGTGTCTGTAAATCTGTTGTTGATCCATCGGGATTATTCAGATGATGGATGCCGAATATAAGGTAATCGACGAACCCCGTATCGAGGAGCTCTTCGGTGTAATAGGAAACATAGCGGGGATCGTGATCACATTCAAACCCACAGATGATATCGAGATCGGTATGTTGTTGCTGCAGGGTTCTACATTCCTGCATATAGGCCTCTTTCTGGTTGAACCACATACGGGAGTCTTTCCAGCGGTTGTCCGGGACCGGACAATGCTCGCTGAATCCAAGGGAAGTGAGTCCGCACCCTTTTGCTGCCTGTACGTATTCGGTCAATTCTCCCGTTGCGTGGCCGCAATACCATGAATGGGTATGAAAATTGACCTTTTCACCCATATGAAGTGTCTGTATGCTGTCTGACATACCTCAATTATCGCAAATATTGACAATATGTGCCAGAGGGGAGCGAAGTATCTAGAATTGTTTGAGATATTCTGAGGCAACCGCAGATGCTGATTGACCTTCGACTGCGATCCGGCTGTTCAGCTGCTGTAAGGTCTCAAGGTCGAGGGTGGAAAAAACCGGTTTCAGGATATCTACGATTTCAGGATACTGATCAAGGACTTCCTTTCGGATGATCGGTGCAGGTGCATAGACCGGTTGAACATTGCGAGTATCTTCAAGCACGACAAGACCAAGAGCAGCAAGCTGTCCATCTGTTCCATATGCCATTGCCGCATTTACTCCCTGCTGACCGGTAGCGGCAGCCTGTTCGGTGAGTGTGGTATTCCCTCCGGCAAAGATGAGCAGTTGGTCATCATTTAGGGTAAAGCCGTAGCTTGCCTCGAAGCTGGGAAGTGCCGCTTCGCTCGAAACAAACTCCTCACTTGCCGCAAGTTTAAAGGTTTTTCCTGAATTGATATATGCAGCAAGGTCTTCCAGAGTTTTCAGATCAGCTGTATCTGAAAGATCTTTCCGGACGGCAATAGCCCACGTATTATTTGCAGGAGCCGGACTGAGCCAGACGATATGGTGAGCTGCAAGATCAAGCTCAGCAGCTTTTTCATACCCTTTAGTGAAATCTTTCCACGTATCAGCTTCAGATTCTCCAGGGAAGAAATAGAATGCATTTCCAGTATATTCAGGATAGATGTCTATTTCCCCGTTGATGATCGCAGATCGAACGATCGGAGTTGATCCGGTTTGGGTAGAATCGATCACATCAAAGCCATGATCTTCCAGTAATTGCACGATCAGAGACCCAAGCAGAGCCCCTTCAGTGTCAATTTTTGATCCTACCGTGATCGGTCCTTTCTTCTGACTTTCGGATGTGCCTGTCGCTCCCAGCATGGCGATACTCATAACTCCCAGTAACAGTACGATGATACCTATACGTGTGGTACGTCTCATAGTTTCCTCCCCGAACAGGGCAGTCCCGTTCTCTCTCATGCAGGGACAACCCCGATGTTGTTCCTGCGACGGTGGTTGTTACACTATAGTGGGACGAAACCGCCAAGACAAGGCAAAATTGCTTGATTGTGCCGTGTTGAGCTGGTATCGTCAATTATCTGGGAAGAGGAGGTATGGCTATCGGTGTACAGGTAAAGTCTTCTGTCAGCTCTGCATCAGTTCTTATTTCCTGGGTGTGCTGTGCTATTGCACTGCTCCTTCCTTTTATGAGTGTACGTGAAACGAGAATTTCCGCTGAGATGTCCGTAGGCTTACCGGCCTTGGGCTTTTCTGCTTTCATTTTGGCAATCTTTCCCCTATTGATAGTGTTTTGGTCTGTGAGAAAACGCCGCTGGATATGGCATGCGTCAATCATCAGTGGTCTGATCGCTCCTCTCCTACTGTTGGCTGTACATGGTCCTCAGTTGGTTTCTGTAGCAGGTCCTTTTGCCCGTTATAGTCCGTCAGGAGGCTTTTATCTGTGGATACTGGGTGTGAGCAGTGTACTTTTTGTCAAACCAAAACGGACTCGATACGATTATGTCAGTATTGCATTAGCGGTTATTGTAGTGATATTTTTCAGCATCCAGGGAAATTTCAGCCAATTGGGAATTGTGCAGGAGGCGGGAAATTTCGGGACCCGTCTCACCCGTGAAGTGGGAAATCATCTTCGCATTACGCTGATCAGTATCGGGATCAGTACTCTTATCGGATTACCCGTTGCCTTGCTTACCTATCAGGTTCCCTCGGTGAGAAATTTCGTGTTTCCCCTCCTGAATATATTGCAGACGATCCCCGCTATTGCGCTCTTTGGTCTTCTGATTGCACCTCTTGCCGCATTATCACGAGCGTTTCCCCAACTGAGAGCCATAGGAATCCAAGGTATCGGAAATACTCCCGCGATAATCGCACTGAGTATTTACGGGATATATCCAATATTACGCTATAGTTATACCGCATTCAGCGAAATTGATCCGCAGGTGATACAGGCAGCGCGCGGTATCGGTATGAATCGTCGCCAATTGTGGATTCTTGCACGTATACCCCTAGCAGCCCCAACCGTTCTCCATGGGATTCGAGTTGCCTTAGTCCAAACGATTGGCAATGCTACTCTGGCAAAACTCATCGGCGGGGGAGGTCTCGGTGTACTTGTTTTCGAAGGTTTGGGTCAGGCGTCGTCAGATATGGTGTTGTTGGGAATGATCCTGATTATTCTCCTCACCGTGCTCGCTGATGCCGTGGCTCTGATGAGTATTCGTATGCTCACCCCGAGAGCCTTTCTCATCACAAAAGAGGAAAACGAGGAGCAGTGATGGCAGCACATCCAACTATTAAAGAGACCCACACATTTATTCGCACTGAACATCTTTCAGTTCGGTATGGAGCGACCGAAGCTCTAGTAGATTGCTCTCTGGAAATTCCTGCTCAACGCGTTACGGTGATTATTGGTCCTAGCGGCTGTGGCAAGTCGACAACCCTGCGCTGTATTAATAAGCTGGTTATTCCCTCCTCCGGCGCGGTGCTGTATGAAGATTCTTCGCTTCAACAGGTGCAGGATACGGCACTCAGGAGAAAGATTGGGTACGCCATCCAATCAGTGGGATTGATGCCCCACATGACCGTGGAAGAAAATATTGCATTGGTCCCCCGTCTTCTCGGATGGACTCGGGATACACAATCTGCACGAGTCACTGAATTACTCCGCCTGGTACGGCTTGATGTACAGAGCTATCGTAAGAAATATCCCAGTCAGTTATCGGGAGGGGAGGCGCAGCGGGTTGGAGTTGCACGAGCATTAGGAGCTGACCCTCCTGTATTGCTCATGGATGAGCCGTTCGGAGCGGTGGATCCGTTGACCCGTGAGCAGTTGCAGGATGAGTTTATCCGTATCCAGCGCCAGCTCAAGAAGACGGTAGTTTTTGTCACCCACGATATTGATGAAGCCATCCGCCTTGCTGATTATCTGGTAATCATGAAAGATGGAGCTATCGTGCAATCAGATACCCCGGAACAGATTCTTGCCCAACCGGCAAATTCCTTCGTCGAACAGTTTCTTGGACCTGATCGTGCTCTGAAGCGATTGAGCCTTTTTACTGCAGATCATTTTCTCGAAGAACCGTTGACCGGGGAACATGATAGGGCAGCACAAGCATTGACTGCCTGTGATAATCGGTGCTACTGGCAACTTGATGAAACGGGCAGACCGCTTGCCGGGTATACGTATACGGCAGAGAAGCTGATACGACGGGAAATTATCGGAGAGCAACACACCGTACGTGAATGGGCTTCATTGAAAGAATGCATGGCTACAATGCTGAACCTGGGATTTCCTGCTATCACGGTAGTGGATGATCTTGGCCGTGTGATGGGAGAGGTACGATTTGAGACTATTCAACGCATCAGCATCGCATAAATCTCTGGTGCGAACGGTGATGATCCTGGTGATACTCACCACGTTCCTGGTGCTCTATATCTCAAGTGAGCAGGCTCAGCAGGCACTGTTGTCCTTTCTCTATCCCTCAGCTGTGCAGTATACCCATAGCAGGAAGACACTGCAGGAGATGACGATATCACATGTGCTGCTCACATTAGGAGCTACCGTAATTGCATCTGTTATCGGCATCGCCCTTGGGATCATCACGACTCGTGGCAAAGGCCGGGTGTTTCTTCCTCTGGTACTTAAACTGAATGCCTTCATACAGACGTTCCCGCCTTCTGCGGTGATCATTCTTGCTTTTCCGTTCTTGGGATTCGGATGGAAACCGGCACTTTTAGCTCTGGTGCTCTATTCACTGTTTCCGGTACTGGGCAATACGATTGTCGGATTTCAGTCAGTAGACCCGGCAGTGATTGATGCTGCGAAGGGGATGGGCATGAGCGGATGGCAGCAGTTATGGATCGCGCAGTTTCCTCAGGCTCTGGGATTAATCATGACGGGTATCCGTCACTGTTATATTCTGAATCTTGGTACTGCAGCTATTGCTTCGGTGATTGGTGGAGATGGATTGGGCACCATTATTATCAGTGGGCTAACGCTACAGAATTCTGCTCTGGTGCTCTCAGGAACATTGGTGATCAGTCTGCTCGCACTCATTGGCGAGCAGCTTACATCACTGGTTGCTGTCCGTCAGGTTGCGTAGCTGTGAATACTGGGAAGCAGAATATTAACCCCCACAAAGGTGAATAGAACAGAAATGAATCCGAAAACGGCAAACCATGCCGCCGCTTTTCCTTTCCAGTTGCGCCTGAGCCGGAGATGCAGATACACGGCATAGATGAGCCAGGTAATCAGCGACCAGGTCTCTTTGGGATCCCATGCCCAGTAGCGTGACCATGCCTTTTGCGCCCAGATAGCACCGCTGATAATCACAATGGTAAGCATGAGAATACCAAACACAATTACCCGGTAGCTGAGCATGTCACTGATCTCAGGATCCTTGAGGATTCGTTTCTCTGTACTCCGTCTTGAGTCGATGAGGTAGATAATGGCAATACCGCAGGCAAGAGCGAACGCTCCATACGAAAGGATCGCCGTTCCCACATGAAAGGTCAGCCAATGGCTTTGGAGAGCCGGCATCAGGGGACGAACAGCTCTGCTTTGCAGTGAAGCATACCCCATTACCAGAATTGCCAGTGGCATGACAAAGGCTCCGATAGAGGAGAAGCGATAGATCCAATGGAGAATAAGAAAACTGATCACAATTCCCCATCCAAAACTGAGGGCAAACTCATACTGATTGCTGAACGGCAACCGTCCGGCTCCGACAGTTCGTGCAATCATGGCTCCAGTGTGAAACAGAAAACCAACGAGAGTGGTGATAATAGCCACTTTTTCCAAACGACGGGTGATACCGGAAACATGGATCAGAAAGAGTACTGCTGAAATAATGTAGATGATAAAAGTTATGGTAAATGTAATGTTCTCAAAATCCTGAAAGAGGTCCATACCTACTCCTTGTTCTGTTGCTGATCATGTTTTGCCAGGAATTGCTTCACCCCATGGTGAAACACCCATCCATTTTTTCCACTTGCGGTCGTGACAGTTCCCGCATGATACCGGATAAACCGGGGGTAGCAATAGAAGCTGACAAACATACCGATAAGTATAATGATGAAACCGATAAGTACCACGGGGTACGAAGGATCACTTCTTACCAATAGTCCGGTATAAGCAACCGAATGGGTGAAGGTGATCGAAAGATTTTCGAATATAATAGGATCTCCCGGGGCAATCATATAGGAGCCGATAGGTTCACCGAACTGGTACAACACAACGGCGTAATACGGATTCACTTCCCGATTTGACAGCGATACCGGCTGCTGTTCGTGTCCGATTGCCATTTCGGGGTAGTAATCGTAGAGGTAGACGGTAAGATGAGACGGTTGGTGAAAGTAGGTCCGCCCACTGCGAAGCAAGCCCTCAATCACGACCTCTTCCGTTTCGGTATCGGTCATTTTAAGATTCCCTGTCCAGCCGAAACTCGCCTGGTAGAAGGTTTTTCCCTTGTGGGAAAGCGGATTGTTTACCCAAAGCGTGTGCTGCGTTTCCGTTCCATCATCATCTATCAGCGTGACATCACTGATGTACTGTTTGACGGCTCCTTCTTCCTCAAAGGTCATATGAAAATCATCGAGGCGGATCACAAACCCCTCTTCTGGGTAGGAAACCTCGTTTCCCGGAAGCATCGAAACCACATCTTCACTTGCCATCATATTTCCGATCACGCCGCCAACAAAAAGAATCAGGATACCAAGATGCGTGATGGCAGCACCGAGTACACCCCAGCGGAATCTACTGGCACGGAATCCTGATTCCCCGTGATCCTGGTGGATGGCAAAGTGTTTCTTTGTGCAGAAGTCGATTGCATCCTCTTCGGGAACATCGGTGATTATCTGATCTTCATGCGTAAACCCGGGGAAATAATCGGGCTTTGTCTGTTTAAGCTGCCCCCGCAGTGAAAGCATCGTACATGCTGTGAGATTAATCGCAAACAGTAGAACCAGGACGATAAAGATAGGGGAGGAATAGGCATGATCAAGAGACAGGACAACGATCGTCTCACCTATCGCCGGATATGCCTCAAGATACCAATTTGGCGCACTATGCTGTGGTATCAAGGTACCGATTACGACATATGAAGCAATGAGGATCAAGAGCATAATCGCTACCTGCAACGAAGCGATCGTACGTACGACTTTTGATAGGTGTTTGTTCATAGCCTCTCTTTATATACAAAGAAGCCGGAAGAATCTATCCTCCGGCTCCCACGATGTTCATCTGAGCTGGATAACGCCTAGTACCCGGTTGCCGGTGGCGGTCCTGATACCAGCTCCCAGTTTGCCTTACTGTCAGTTTCGCGAAGATCATCCTCATGGAGGAAGATACGTTCGTTTCCATGACAGGAATCACAGCTTTCATTCTGGAAGGTCGAACGTTGAATATTATGCGTGGGGGAATACTTCCAGTTAGATATCTTGTCATAATTCGGGATTAAGTCCTCTCCCGCTTCAATGAAGGTATCTTCAGTTGTCGGGATGTGGCGAAGAGCAACGTACTTATAGGGACGCTCTTCAGTCGGTTCAGGATTCAATCCGATTCTAAATAATACCCGCATTTCTGAGTGACTTGCTAAAGATGTTCGATCATCAGAGATATCAGCATGACATTCAAAACAGTTCTGGTTCGCCTGAGCGTGACAGACCTGACAGGAAAGCGAATCTCCATGAATGTTGTGCATCGCAGTTTCAGATTCTCCCGATGCTGCCTCCGGGTGACAATCAGTACACGATGGCAATACCGGTTTATCCCACATGGAATCATATGCTTCACCGGTCCCGTGGAAGTTGTTTACATCGTGGCAATCAACACAGGTCATCCCCATTTCATAGTGTACATCGCGGGCAAAACCTACCGTACCCATAAATTCTCCGGCATTCCGTGCTCCATGACAACCGAAACAGGTTTGGTCCATAGGGGGAGAATCGAAGAACTTATGTTTATCGATCAGACCACCGGCATATCCACTCGGTCTGCTTACATGACATTCGCCACAGGTAGCATGACAATTCATGCAATTGAGATTAAAGACTTCTCCCAATCCTTCATGGGGATTGTCGATAGCATTCGGATCTCCACTGAATTCGATAAGTGAATTTTGAAATCCTCTTACCGTATAGTGAAGAGAAGTTTCATAAGTGCTGGTAGCTTCGTAGTGACACTCTGCACAGATACCATTGGTATCGGCAGACGGGGATGGGTTCACGCCATCATGAGCAAATTCAAAATGCTCTTCTGAACCATCTCCTCCATGGCAGGTTACACAACCGAGTTCGCCATGAGCTGTATCGAGAAAATCGAGTGAGACTTGATATTTTTCTAACGCCGAAAACTCCGGCGCAGCAGGGCCTCAGCCACCTGCTTCGCCACCGGCTACCGGCGGAGAAGCGAGCTTGGTGATCGGATTGGTTTTGGTATGACACGCAATACACTTTTCACTGTACTGCGGTTCCAGATCGACCGGGTCGGTGAATCGGGCGGTAATTACCCGAGGTTCTTCGGCGGGTACCGGCTGAACCTCTTTACCTCCAGCTCCCGTTGCAAGGACAAGCAGACCAGCAGCCGTCGCAAGCAACAACGTGCGAACTACGGATCTTTTCTTCCTGTTCTCTCCCATACGCTTCCTCCAAAACAATCTCAACTGCCTGTGCAATCATTATAGCATTATCGATAAGACGATAACAACTGAAATATTAGTACTATTTCATAAATTCCCTATGAATAATCGGGGATTATCATACGATGTACACAAGTTCTCCCGATTCAGACTCAAAAAATCTCTTCCCCTTCTGTTAGACCCCGAACAAGTGTTTCAGTTCTGTGCGAATAATAGCAGCTTCTTCTGCATCCACTGCTCCCAAGTGTAACAGGACGCTGTCATGTTCAACCTTGCCGATAATCGGAATAACCCGGTTGCGAAGGAGCTTTACCATCTGTTCGGCTGAATCCAGCAAAGTCAGTTTGATTGCTATACCAAAGATATACTCATCGGGGGCACTGCCTCCACCGAGGGTCATTGGTGCTTCAATGAGGGAAACCCGGTCCGCCGGGAGATCGGTGATGATTGCCTCTCCCATGGCTCTCAGTTCTGCTATATCTCTTTTTGCCATGCAAAGTGGTGTGCTCAGCTCTCCGTTGAGTTGGCAAATCAAGGTTTGTTCAAGTAGCGTGGCCACCGTTTTTCCCGGTCTGAGCACCCGATAGAGCGGATGTGTTTCCAGGGGGGTGAGCAATTCGCGTTTCCCAACGATACACCCCGCCTGGACCGATCCGAGCACTTTATCACCGGAAAATGAAACCAACGATGCTCCTGCATGAATATGTTCGGTAACACTGGTCTCTCCTGGTACAGTTGAGCTGCTAAGGACTCCCGAGCCTTGATCCACAACGAGCATGATCTTTTTCGGCAGTGCTGAAGCAAGTTCCGCTGTGGATGGCTCTTCAGTGAATCCCCGGATGGCGAAATTACTCCGATGCACCTTCAATACCAGGGCGGTCCGTTCAGTAACCGCCGCAAGGTAATCAGCACAGGTAGTAATATTGGTAGTTCCCACCGGCACTAACGTCGCCCCTGATTGTTCGAGAATCTCTGGAATTCTAAAACCACCGCCGATTTGCACTAACTCTCCTCGACTGACAATGACTTCCTTACCTTGTGCAAAGGTAGAAAGGATAAGAAAGAGTGCAGCTGCGTTGTTATTAACTACCACAGCACCTTCCGCTCCGGTCAGTTCGGCAAAAAGAGGAGAAAAAAGTGCATTGCGTTGTCCTCTTTTCCCCTCCTCAAGAGCATATTCAAGGGCTGTGTAACGAGTATTCGCCGCCTGTACTGCATCCCAGACCTGTCGATTCAGCGGTGCCCGTCCCAAGTTGGTGTGAATCAGTACGCCCGAACAGTTGATTACCCGAATCGGGCGTTGGCGGTACTGCCGTTCGCAAGCTGCTGCAATGCGGTCGATCATGTCAGATTCTCCAGGAATTTCTCCCGATTTCTGCCATGTCTTGCGAATTGCTTCCAGTTCCTTTCGGATGATTGCAATGACCAGTGGACGACTGATGCGCGAAATCCACAAAGTCAGTTCATCTGAGGATATGAGTTTTTCTACCTGAGGTATCGCAGGACGTTGTGTCGTTTTCATAGTACGGAAGAGGCAGGAATCGAACCTGCCACTGCAGTTTATACAGCCAGCGGTTTTGAAGACCGCGGGAGCCACCAGACCCCATCAACTTCCAGACAATCAAGCCGCCAGAGAACTGGCGGCCTGGTATTAGAAAGGTAAGTCTGTTACTGCACCAGAGGCAGTTCGGCAGGCTTCCATCCGTTGTTCATGCCACCGCGCAATGAGTAGGCATCGTATCCAAGTGTACGCAGTACACCGACAGTCTGTCCAGCAGTTTGTCCTGAATAACAGGCAATTACGATTCGGCCGTTCTTCGGAAGGGTTTCAATCATATCGCCGAACTGTGCCCAGGCAGAATGGGTGGAGAATTCAATATGTCCCGCATCAAAATCATCTTTGCTGCGAATATCAACGACGGTGAAAGCTTTGGGATTAGTCTGCAACGCATCATAGAGGTCTTGCGGAGCAATCAGCTTGGTACCATCGTTAGCAACTGATGTGAAATAGGCTTTTGCTGCCTCCCAGCGAACCTCATCCTCTTCGGTTTTCGGTGAAGATGCATTGGAACGATCTGCCAGAGGCCGATCACCGGTTTCATCAGCAGTGAGCTCAGCAGCCTTCCAGCCGTTCATACCACTCGTAAGAGATTTCACATTGGAAAATCCTGCTAAACGCAAAGCTGCAATTGTCTGACCTGCAGTCTGACCTGAATAACAGGTAACAACAACCTGTCGGTTGGTGGGGATTTTTTCCATCACACCGCCGAGATCAGCCATGGCACTGTGATAAGCACCAGCAATATGACCTGCTGCAAAATCTTCAGCAGAACGGATATCGATCACCATGGTGGCGCCAGGATTATCTTCAAGCATCATAGAAAGATCTTTTGCTGAAATAAGGTTGTTGCTGGTCGCGACTTGAGCAAAATAATCTTTTGCCGCTGCAAGCAACACAGCTTCTTTATTAATAGCCGGCTTTGCCGGTTCTGCTGGCTGAGGTGCCGCGGCTGGCTGTGCCGGAGCAGCCTGTGCAGCGGGAGCTGCCGGTTCTTCTGCTTTTTTACCGCATCCGGTGAACACTAAGGTCATCGTAAGCAGTACGAGCAACATCAACAGGATAATTCGTTTTTTCATGATAAACTCCTACATGGGTAAGTGGTATATAGGGAAACATAACATATATATCAAAGAATTAATAGATGTTTATTTATCGATAATATGTGTATATCATCATATCATCATTTATTAAAATTTAGGGAAGGTAGCCGTATGCATCACTTTCCAGTATATTTTTACCGAGGAGAGGTATAATCATGATACAGCACATTGCAGACACGATTATGTTGAATAATGGAGTTTCCATGCCCGGTCTTGGGTTGGGTGTATTTAAGGTAGGGGATGGATCTCCGGTTGCATCTGCAGTTACCTCGGCGTTGAACCTTGGATATCGGAGCATTGATACTGCGGCAGTGTATGGCAATGAGCAGGGAGTCGGGAAGGCGCTTAAAGAGAGTGGAATCCCCAGAAGCGAAGTCTTTCTCACATCAAAGATATGGAATGCCGATCAAGGATATGCTTCCACGTTCAAAGCGTACGAAGCATCACTGAATAGACTTCAGACTGACTATCTTGATCTCTATCTGATCCATTGGCCGGTTGCCGGCAAATTCCTCGATACGTGGAGAGCTCTCACTGAATTATATCATGCGGGAAAAGTTCGGGCGATTGGAGTGAGTAATTTCCATATTAATCATCTGAGAGAGCTGCTGGATAATTCGGATGTGGTTCCGTCTGTCAACCAAATTGAACTGCACCCGCTGTTGAATCAGGAAAAGCTCAGAGCCTTCTGCCAACTGAACAACATCACTGTTGAAGCATGGAGCCCACTGATGAAGGGAAACCTCTCGCTTCCGACCCTTGTTGAGCTTGCTGAGAAGCACCATCGGACGCCTGCACAGATCGTCCTTCGCTGGCACATACAGCATGGGGTGGTCGTTATTCCTAAATCAGTGCATGAATACCGGATACGCGAGAACGCTGATCTGTTCGGATTCTCTCTTTCCACTGATGAGATGGCCAGAATTGATGCGCTCAATGAGGATCGCCGGTTTGGTCCCGATCCCGATAACTTTGATTTCTAATGTTGAGCAGTTGAAAGTAATTCAGGGTGAGCATCCTTATACCGTTTCAGAAACACCTGATAGGCGTAAACATGCCCCTGGATTTCAGCATTCTTGATCTCACCTCGGCCTACCCAGTCCTGTCCCTGATACACTAAAAGGTGAGCGAATTCTTGTTCAATATCTTCAAGGGAAAAATGTTTCCCTTCGGAACGGATTTCAAGGTGCGTGAGCATCAATTCATACTCACGTTCCAGTACTTCTTGTTCTATGGACATGTTTTATACCCCTGCTCGTCAGGTTCTTCGGTTGATCAGCTTTTCAAAGACCCCGTGTAGCAGTGAAGATACTTCAGGATTGCCTAAATCGGCAAGGTCCCGGTAGGCCCGATCGATATACCGTTGCGAGGCTGCTTTTGCTTTCTCGACACCACCAAGTGCTATGGTTCGTTCCATACCGCGGGCAGCTTCCCGCTTTGTAAGCTTTTTCTGACTGACAAGTTTTACTAAGATCTGTTCATTCTCAGGGAGTTGCCGTTCATATGCTAAAGCAGTCAGCAGCGGCAAGGTCGGTACTCCACAGAGCAGATCTCTTCCCGGATCTTTTCCGAGTTCCCTGCTGTTTCCTTCATAATCCAGAATATCATCCTGAATCTGAAAGGCCATACCCATGGCATATCCGATGCGATGCATCAGTTGCTGTGTCCGGCGAGGAGCCTCGGTGACAGCCGCACCGGCATAGGCGCTTAGAGCAAATAGTGAGGCTGTTTTACCACCGATTCTTCTGAGGTAGGTTGCGACGGGTATGAGGAAATTCCCCAGTCCCGCATCCTGTTCCAATTCGCTCTGGCAGAGTCTGCTGAATGCATTGGATACGGCAGCAGGTTCAAGATCGCCCTCTTTGCCGCTTACCAGAGCCATTGCCTTTGAGAGCAGGTAATCTCCGGCAAGGACCGCTTGCTTAGCTCCACGCTGTGCATAAATTGTGGGAACCCCTCTCCGTGTTTTTGCTTCATCGATGATATCATCATGTACCAACGAGGCGATATGGATCATCTCAAGAACACTGGCGATACGGAGTGCATCCTCACGTTTTTCTGCCTTTCCCAATCGCGATCCGATGAGTGCAAGGGCAGGGCGCAACATCTTGCCGCTCGATTGAAGCTGAGCGGCAAGAAGATCGCGAACAAAGGGATGTGAACGTTCAACAGTTTGTTGCAATAACGAACCGACCTGTTCAAGTTCATGTAATACGGTCGGTTCTTCTTTCCAGAATTCCTTCATGATTATACGGATGCATCCTTCTGATTCTGCAAACGACGCTCCATCTGCTTGCGGGTGAATTCCGGTTCATCCATAAAGAAATAGATTTTTTTCGCAATGGGGATCTTATTCCAGATTCGCTTCAGCCAGGGCATGACCCAGTAATCGAGTCCGAATGCACGTCCGGCACCGCCGAGCATGACAATGGAAACCGCAAGGTACCAAAGAATTTCCTTTCCTGCCAGAGCTCCGATGAGGAACATGATCGACAGACCGATCGATACAATGGCCGCAGGGAAGGTAAACAATCCTCCGATGAACGCAAGACCGATACCTACCTCAGCAAGGACGATCACCACCTGGAAGAAGTAGGGAGCAATGGCAACAAACGTTTCGTTGATCCAGGTATAAATCCCGAGAGGCTCACTGAGCAATGGAGGTGCGAACTGTTCTGCAGCGCCTGTGCTTGCGGCAGCAGAGGCTCCTGCTACGGCTTCTGCTGCAGGTTCTGCCCAGGTAGAGGCTGAACTTACTGCCTCAGCTGCAGGAGCAACATAGGATGCTGATGCTACTGAGACGCCCCCGACAGCTTCAGCTACCGGTTCAGCTGCTGCTGCAACGGCTCCACTGGCTGCCGAAACGGCATCACCTTCTGCTCCGGGGGCTGGACCCCAGTACACTTTGCTTCCGGTGGTATCGGTAAGCCACCCTTTGGTGATTTTGCCGATACCTTCAATGAGCCACATGACGCCCAAGTACATGCGGAGGAACACAATCCAGTAGGAGGGTACCCGATATGATGCCATACCACCGATAAGTGATCGGCGATTCTTGATGGTAAGAATTTCGTGTTTGAAATAGTTCCATACCCCGTTCACACCACATACGCCGAACTGGTAATACATGTTTACCATATGCTTGACTGCCATGGCAAAGAAACCCGACATAGAGATACCTGCCGTATGGGATACTGCGTATCTACCGCCGATAGAGACCATGAAACCGTGGAAGTTTGATTTGAATGGTTCAACTTCTTTCTTCACCGGAAGTCCCATCTCTTTGCGGACATTCGCAATAATACCATCAGCTGCTACGGCAGCAGTCTGTTCTGCAGCTTCAACAATCTGGGGAACCGGTTTGCCGTCCTCCATGAACCAGATACCATCACCTGCCAGATAGACATTTTCGTGATCGGGGGAACGCATGAACGCATCAACAGCTTTTCGCTGTACCTTTCCATCTTTCAAGGGGAGATTATGACAGAAGGTGGTTCCGCGAACACCACAGGTCCAAATGAGAGTGCGCGTATTGATTCGTTTGCCGTCCTTGATGTCAAAACCGTGATCATCGGCACCGACAATCAGACTATTGGTCCGAATTTCAACGCCTTTCTTATTCATATAAGCAATTGCTTTATTCCGTGGTTTGTCAGGGAGCATGTTGAGAATATTCCCAAGCGCTTCAACATTCAGAAGTTGCACTTCGTCAAAGTCGACTCCATGTTCCTTGCAGAGGATCGGCAGCCACTCAATCAGTTCTCCCACGAGCTCAACACCGGTAAAACCACCTCCAGCGACTGCGAAGGTCAACATTTCCTTACGGACTGTCTCGTCTTTCTCGTAAGCAGCGGCACGAACGATGGCTTCTACGTGGTGCTTGATACGTAGTGCATCATTGAGGCTCCAGAGGAAAAAAGCATGCTCTTTGATTCCTGGAATGTTAAAGTCGGTGGGTTCTGCTCCTGTTGCAATGATCAGTTGATCGTAAGGATAGGAAGCTCCTTTACCGGTAAGTAGCTGCTTTTCAAAATCGATATGGGTGATTTCATCCCGAACCACCGTAACCATTTTGCCGGCAAAGATACGATCATATGAGATTTTTACCGAATCCTCCTCGACGCGATTACCTGCCACTTCGTGCAGTTCGGTCATGAGGATATGATGCCGATGCTTATCAATCAGCGTTACCTCAACGGTATCTTTCATCTTTTTGAAAGCCTTGTGCAGTCTCTTAGCAGCATGTACTCCAGCGTACCCTCCACCAAGAATCACAATCCTTTTCTTATCCATGTGCGCTCTCCTTATCGATTGGTCCTAAAACCACGTTGTTGCCTGTAATGTTTGCCACCGGAGTATCCTGATCGGCAGTGACAGGTTGTTGTTTTTCGCTTTTTGCGATATATCACTTGTATAGTAGTATCATGAAACATACCATTAATGCAATTCGGTTCTTTTTTATCGGAATGATTTTCCTCGTCTTACTCACAACATCCTGTGCCAAAGAGTCACAGGATGCTGCGGTGCAGCCACAG
>Ga0334895_1002011_pt1 | contig 18557 bp, 16 predicted proteins | sample GraSluR3_MG_7_FD_207229 | JGI IMG/M metagenome (GOLD analysis project Ga0334895, IMG submission 207229) | Sludge microbial communities from methane-producing bioreactor in Wageningen University, Netherlands - Granular Sludge_31_05-R3 | ecosystem: Engineered > Bioreactor > Anaerobic >... | reverse complement strand
GACTACCTCCTTACCGATGGCGTTACCAAAACCATGAATGCTACCTTCCTCATGAAAAAAATGGGTATAATTTAAGTAACTTTATCGCCAGAAAATTAATTTGAAATTTCTTTGATTTTCAGCCTTAAAAAAATTAACCGAGTATGGAAAACTTTACAAATTCAATTTTACTGCCTGAAAATTTACCTGAAATTGAATCGAATACTTTTAACCTTTTAGACAAGAAATATTTGAGGATACTCCTTCTCCAAAACCTTATTTTATATTTGTTGCTATCCGGCGCACTGGTTATATTTTTACTTCTCACCGAACAGAAACCACCAATATTCATCACGCTCTCCGTAAGCCTGGTAATTGTTTTGGCAGTTGGCTTGTCAATGGCGATTATCGTTTTGGGCTTCCCAAAAAAAGGGTATTTGGTGCGCGAAAAAGATGTTTCGTTCCAAAAGGGATTAATTACCTACAAACTCACAACTGTGCCTTTTAACCGCATTCAGCATGTAGAAGTAAATCAGGGCATTCTTGCCAAAATGTATGGGTTGTCATCAGTAAAAATTTATACCGCAGGCGGTACTTCCAGCGATCTGGTAATTCCGGGGTTGCCGGTTGACGATGCCCAAAAACTCAAAGCATTTTTATCAGAAAAAATCAGCGAGCATGAATAAACCCGACCTCTCAATTCCCACCCGGCAATCGGTAAAAGGGCTGGCGCTCATTTTTATAATCAGCATTCGGCAGGCCATCAAAATGTTCTGGCCGTTGATTCTGATCCTGGTTATTCAAAATGATATATTTAAGGACAGGTTGGTTGTGGTAATTTCAATTTTGACCGCATTGATTTTGCTGGTTGTACATACCATTCTTTACTACCTCAATTTCTATTTTTTTGTTGCCAACGGAGAATTTGTTTTGAAAAAGGGTTATTTGCGAAAAAAGGTATTATCGATTCCCCTCGACCGTATTCAGAGTGTTAACACCAAACAGAACCTTATTCAGCAGTTGTTAAATGTGGTGTCGCTCGAAATCGACACTGCCGGAACCATTGGCATGGAACTGAAAATTCACGCCCTTGAAAATTCGTTTTCAACCGAATTGCAAACTTTGCTCCGTTCGGCAAAAAAAGAAAAGCTTGATTGGGCAACCGATGAACTGCAGGAAAAAACAGAAGCTGAAGAAAAATTAATTTTAAAACTTTCAACATCAGATTTGTTAAAAATTGGGATCAGCCAGAACCATCTTCGTGCAGGTCTGATAATTATTGCTTTTGGGTTTCAGATTTTTCAGCAAATAGAAGATTTATTTCAGGAAAAAGCAGAAGAATATTCCAATGAATTGATCGGTTTTATGTCGAATTCAAGTTGGGCATTAATTGCTTTCCTGCTGGTATTTTTCCTTTTAGTTTCCATCATTTTTTCACTTTTTCGCACGCTGCTTAAATATTTCGATTTTAAACTCCTGAAAAAGGAAGACACTTACCGCGTTGAGTCGGGGCTGATAAACAAACGGAATGTGATAATTCCGCACAATAAACTTCAGGAACTGAATTGGGAAACTGGCCCGATAAAACAAATTTTCGGTATCTACAACCTTGTTTTCAAACAGGCTGTAAGCGGGCAAAACCGAAGACAACAGGTAGTTGATGCGCCGGGTTGTTTGAGCAGGCATTTGGAGCTGCTCAAAACAGATTTGTTTGGTGATGAGCAACTTTCACTCAATCCAAAAATTTATTCAGATAGTTATTATTTCAGACGGTTGTGGATTTTATTCGGCTGGCTGCCGGTTATTATTGCCACTCCATTTTTATTTTCAGAATGGCGTTTCTGGGGTGGTGTTGTGTTCTGGCTTTCACTATCGGCGGGCTACAGTTTTCTAATCCTAAAAAAACGATATTTCAGGATTAACAACGACCAAATCAGGGTTTCAAAAGGTGCCATTTCGCACAAATGGGAACAGATGAAATTATTTAAAATCCAGTCGGTTGAATTTCGCCAAACCATTTTTCAAAAACGCCGATCGCTGGCCAGCCTGCATTTAACAAATGCCTCCGGAACAATCACTATTCCTTATATCGGGGAAATGATGGCCAAACAGATTTACAATTACCTGCTTTACCATACTGAGATTTCGGAAGAACGGTGGATGTAATATCTTTAGCTATCTCAAAAATATTAACTTTGGTCATTTTTATGAAATTGAGGATAATCAACTAATTAATTAGCAAGATTAAAAGCAAGATAAGATGAAAAAAATTGGTATTCCTTTTCTGTTTTTGTTTTTAACCATTCAGGTAATAGCCCAGACTTACCAGCCCACATGGGAATCTATTGACAGCCGGCCGGTGCCGCAATGGTTTGAGGATGTGAAATTTGGAATTTTTATTCACTGGGGAGTTTATGCTGTTCCGGCCTGGGCGCCTGCCGATGCCGATATTGGTATTTATGCCAAATATTCGGAATGGTACTGGTGGCGGATAAACGAAGAGAGCAAAGCCGGAAAACTTTTCCGCGATTACCATAACAGTATGTACGGCGAAAATTTCAAATACCAGGATTTTGCGCCCCTATGGAAAGCACAGCATTTTGAACCGGACCATTGGGCCGATGTGTTTAAAAAAGCCGGCGCCAGATATGTGGTGCTTACATCGAAACATCACGAGGGGTTTACGCTTTGGCCCAGCGAACAAAGCTGGAACTGGAACAGCGTGGACATTGGCCCGCACCGCGACTTGTGTGGCGACCTGACCAAATCGGTAAAAGACGCCGGCCTGCACATGGGATTTTACTATTCGTTATATGAATGGTACAATCCGTTGTATCACAACAACCTCGGAAAATATGTGGATGACCACATGATACCGCAAATGAAAGATTTGGTTAACCGCTACGAACCCGATATTTTCTGGACCGACGGCGAATGGGACCATCCAAGCGAAAAGTGGAAAAGCACTGAATTTCTGGCCTGGTTGTATAACGAATCGCCGGTAAAAGACCGCGTTGCAGTGAACGACCGCTGGGGAAAGGAAACCCGTGGCGTAAATGGCGGATATTTTACCACAGAATACGACCTGGTGCACGACCGCGACGGTGTGGGCGAAGTGGAACGTCCCTGGGAAGAGTGCCGCGGAATAGGCACTTCGTTCGGGTATAACCAGATTGAAACTCCTGACAATTATATGACTTCGGATGCTTTGGTTGATTTACTCATTGCCAAAGTGGCCGGTGGCGGAAATCTTTTACTCGATGTTGGCCCCACTGCCGACGGACGGATTCCGGTTATTCAGCAACAACGCCTGCTCGATATGGGTAGCTGGCTCGAAGTAAACGGCGAAGCAATTTACGAAACACGCAAATGGGAAGGTTCAACTTCCAACAACACAGAAAATATTTATTTCACTAAAAAGGGAAACGATTTGTATGTTCTTTGCACCGAATTTCCTGAAAAGCCGATTACCGTAGAAGGAATTAAAAATGCCGGAAAAGTTTCCATGCTGGGTTTTGATGGAAATGTCAAATCAAAAAAATCGGGAAATAGAATCACCATAACACCGCCGGTTTTAACGCCTTTAACAAATCCCAGTCCGTATGCCTGGGTATTCAAAATTGAAAATTCACTATAAATTATAACAACATGAACAAAGCTCAACAATTTTTAAAAGTACACAAACTGTATTCTTCGGAAATTGACATTCATTCAATTACCGATGATTTTATTGCCGAAATGAAAAATGGCCTTGAAGCCAAACCTGGCTCGCTGCAAATGATTCCAACGTATTTGGGTGCCGAAGGGAAAATTAAACCCAACGAACCGGTTGTGGCTATCGATGCGGGTGGTACCAACTTCAGAGCAGTAAAAATGTCGTTCGACGAAAACCTGAACCTGGTTACCGAAAACTTGCAGCAACGAAAAATGCCAGCCATCGACGAAGAGTTGTCAAACAAGGAATTTTTTGCCACGCTGGCCGCTTATCTTACAAGTTACAAAGATGTTTCAGAGAAAATAGGTTTTTGTTTTTCCTATGCAGTAGAAATGTTTCCAAACAAAGACGGCAAACTGCTTGAATGGAGCAAGGAAGTAAAAGCCCCCGAAGTAATTGGTCAGATGGTGGGTAAAAATCTGCTTGAAGCAATGGGAACACCGAATAAAGAAATTCTTTTGATGAACGACACAGTTTCAACCCTGCTGGCAGGCCAGGCTGCTACGGCTGGCCGTAAATTCGATACCTACATTGGGTTCATTCTTGGCACAGGAACAAATGCATGTTACATCGAGAAAAACAAGAACATTACAAAAACGGCAGACCTCGATCCGAAAGGAAACATGATTATTAACATCGAATCGGGAAATTTCAGTTTGATGCCGCGCACCGACATCGATGTTGCTTTCGATAACACCACAAAACAACCCGGACGTTATACGTTCGAGAAGATGATCTCAGGCGGCTATTTTGGCGGACTTTGTACCACAGCATTAAAATTGGCTGCTGCCGAAGATGTTTTCAGTTCCGAAAGCAGGGTGAAAATGAAGAATATGGATGAACTGACTTCGGAAGAAGTAAATAATTTCGTTTGTGGAATTGATTTGCCTGCAAATACGCTATCGACTGTCCTTTTAAGCAAGGAAGACAAAGAGGCTGCTGCCGAAATTATCAATGCGCTGATTACACGCGCTGCAAAACTAACGGCTGCCAGTCTGGCCGCAGTAATTCTGAAAACCGGCAAAGGAAAATCGGCCGATAAACCCGTATTGATGACCATTGAAGGTACCACATTCTACAAAATGAACAACTTCCAGGTGATGTTTGAAGCCTTCCTGCAGGGTTTCTTTTCGGGCGAAAACCGTCGTTTTTATGAAATTGTGGAAGTGCCCAACTCGAGTCTCATTGGGGCCGGTATTGCAGCAATTGTGAATTAATACAACTCATCTACTCTGACGGGGCTATTAGCGCCGTCAGAGTAAAAATTAATTGAAAAACTTCACAATTACCGAGAATAAATCTTTTTTCATCAGGGGTTTGGCCAGGTAATCGTCGCAGCCGGCAGCCAGGGCTTTTTCCCGGTCGCTTGCCAGTGCATAAGCGGTTTGAGCTACCACAACTACCTGTTTGCTGAGCTCTTTTATTTTTATGGTTGCAGAATACCCATCCATAACCGGCATTTTAATATCCATTAAAATAAGGTCGATTCCGGGATTGCTCTGAAAAAGTTCAACAGCTTGTTTTCCGTTATTGGCAAACAGCATTTTTTTGCATTTGCCTTCAAAAAGTTTTGACAAGTATATATGGGTAACCTCATCGTCATCAGCCACAAGAATGGTTAATCCGGAAAGAATATTATCTGTTTTATCCGCTTCACTTGTCAGATTGTTTTCACTCGCTTTTTCCAACGAATAACTCATGTCTTTCTGCTCCGGTTCGGTTCCGGCATCATCTTCCAGCTCATCTACATCTGCACAATCAATAAAAACCAACCTGAAGGATTGGTTTTCCACTTCAGTTTCCATCCCGCTTATTCCAAATATTTTTACCTCCACAGGGCTTTGGTTTATGTTTAAGTGAATTGTTATTCCGCCGTTACCTTTTCCTGCTTTCAAACTTTTCAAAAAGTAAATAAACTTCCCTTGAAATTCCTGTGGGATGAATTGCGAAAATTTTTTGTTTATGAGGTTTTCACTTTTGTTTTGCAGAACATTGCAAGCAACACTATTGATTTTTTTAATCTGAGAGTTTTGATCAACAACGAGATAACCAACCGGGGCATTCAAATATAAATTGGAATACCATTCGTATTCATCAATCAAATTTTGATAAGTAGCAAGAAGAATGGAAAAAATTTGTTCAGGATTTGACTGGTTTGAGGCAATGGTTTTGGACAGCTGCATCAAATCATTTAAAAAATGTAACCCATTACCCGGCGCTTCTTTTGAGAAATTATGGGATTTTTTTGACCAGTCGTTTTCATTTTTGTATTCCAATGGTTCAATCATAACGTGGAAGCATTAATAAAAAACAAGGTAGTTATTTTTTGTAATATAAGCATGAAAATTATCAAAATAAAAGTTTCGGTTGCAGCTAAAAAAGAAAGGGCAGCTCATCAGCTGCCCTCAAATGTTAACCCCCAAACACACAAGCAATACAGAACGTATTGCCCTACAAATGTAAAAAACTTTTTTCCTTGTCCAAATATATATTCGTTTTTTTTTGAAAAAAGATCAGCAATTGCAGGTAATAAAAAAATGCACTAATGAAGCAATGGCAGCACCGGCAACTGGTCCGAGCGCCGGAATCCATGAGTAGCTCCAGTCGTTATCGTCTTTATTTTTTAATGGAAGCAGAGCATGAATGATTCGCGGACCCAGGTCACGTGCCGGATTGATGGCATACCCGGTTGTTCCGCCCAGGCTCAGTCCCAGTGCAAAAACCACCAGAGCAACCGGTAGCGCTCCAAGCGAACCGAGTCCGACTTTGGTGCTTCCTAAACTTTCGTATTCCAAATGGGGCATTGTAATCATCAACACAGCCAGAACCAAAATGAACGTTCCTACTGTTTCCGAAAAAAAGTTATTGCGGTAATGCCTGATGGCCGGAGCGGTGCAGAAGCAGGATTTTTTGGCTCCGGCAGCAGTTGTAATTTTAAAATGGTTTCTGAAAAAAATGTAAACAACCAAAGCTCCCAGCATGGCCCCCAGCATTTGCGCCAGAATAAACGGAAATACCTTTGCCCACTCAAACAATCCGCTAAAAGCCAGCCCCAGTGTTACTGCCGGATTGATGTGCGCACCGCTTAAATCGGCTGTGGCCAAAACGGCCACAAAAACGGCCATGGCCCATCCTGCAGTTATAACTATCCAGCCACCTCCATGGCTGTGCGTTTTTTCAAGGTTTACGTTAGCCACTACGCCATTACCTAACACTATCAGAATAAAAGTGCCTAAAAATTCTCCAAAAAGTTCAATCATTGTTTTTTATTTATTTATTTATTCGAAATAATAGTTTTTTGCCACTGCTGTATATTGTTCTAACTGTTGTTTTTCCCATTCACGGTCTTTTTTTAGTTCCTGTGCCATGAGGGCAGCCACAACAGGTGCAATGCGAATACTTTCGCGGGCATCCAGAAACAGGGCCCGGGTGCGACGAGCCAAAACATCCTCAACTGTTCGTGCCCACTCTTTACGAACTGCCCAGGCAACCTGCGATTTGCGAATTTGCAGCTTTTCGCTTAGCCATCCCTCCCAGTTGTTTTCTTCTTCGGAAAGGGCAATAATTTCTTCTTTGTCGAGACCATAAGGCGCCAGCGGATCGGTGATGGGATCCAAATCCATGCGATACCCATGAACGGGGAGGTGCCGGGTAATGCATTCTCTTTCAGGTAGTCCGCCCAGCATTATAGCTTTTTCAATGGTGTCCTCAGCCATTCTGCGGTAAGTGGTCCATTTCCCCCCGATGATGGTAATAAGGCCTGAAATGGAAATCAGAATTTTATGCCCACGCGATATTTCTTTGGTGGCTTTTTTCCCGCCCTCGGGTTTGGCCAGTGGGCGCAGTCCGGCAAAAACACTGAGCACATCTGCGCGTGTGGGCTGTTTTACCAGATATTTTCCGGCTGTTTCCAGCACAAAATCTACTTCCGATTCCAGTGCTACCGGTTCCAAAGAATGGTTTTCAATTAAAGTATCGGTAGTTCCCACCACCACATGGTTGTGCCACGGTACGGCGAACATCACTCGCCCGTCGGAAGTGTGTGGCACCATAATGGCATGTGTATTTGGTAAAAAACTTTTATCTAAAATTAAATGAATGCCCTGGCTGGGAGTAATCATATCGGGTTTGCCGGGTTCGTCCATTTGAATCACTTCGTCGGCAAAAACCCCGGTTGCATTAATAACTACTTTCGATTTTATTTCCATTTCTTCTCCTGTTTCCTGATTAACCGCAATCACACCATTAATCAATTCCCCATCTTTAAGCAGTTGGGTAACCTTGCAATAGTTCAATACCGTTGCACCATAATCTGCTGCTGTGTGTGCCAGTGTTATGGCCATTCGGGAATCGTCAAACTGTCCGTCGTGGTAAATCACACCGCCTTTTAGTCCCTGCTGCTCAACGGTGGGAAGGGCTTCAGTGGCCTCTTCGCGCGAAAGGTGTTTCGACGGTCCCAGCCCAAGTTTTCCGGCCATGAGGTCGTACACTTTTAATCCTACCGTGTAAAACGGACCTCCCCACCATTCGTAGGTTGGAATGATAAATGACTGGTTTGTAACCAGGTGTGGTGCATTTTTAAACATCAATCCGCGTTCTTTCAATGCTTCAAAAACCAGTGAAACATCGCCCTGCTGGAGGTAACGCACACCGCCGTGCACCAGTTTGGTGCTTCGGCTCGATGTTCCTTTGGAAAAATCGATTTGCTCGAGCAGGAGTGTTTTATATCCGCGGGAGGCAGAATCAACCGCACACCCGAGCCCGGTTGCCCCGCCACCAACTATAACGATATCCCATTCTGTTTTTTTTAATCTTTTCAGAATTGCTTTCCGTTCCATATTCTTTTGGATTTATTTGGTTTTCAATTTTGTTCTTAATGCGATTCGTACCAGGCCTTACTCCTTTCAACCGCCTTAGTCCAGTTGGCAATTACTTTTTTGAATTTTTCCCGGTTTTCATCCGGTTGAAATTTGCGATCAACCTGCCATTGTTCTTTTACCTCATCCATGTTTTTCCAGAATCCGGTTGCCAGTCCGGCCAGGTAGGCAGCGCCAAGCGCAGTGGTTTCAGTTACTTTGGGTCGAACCACATCGGTATTTACCACATCGGCCTGAATTTGCATCAGCAGGTTATTTACTGCCGCGCCGCCATCAACCCGAAGTTCGTGCACGCCGATACCGGAATCTTCGGCCATGGTTTTTATCACCTCCATCGAACGTAAAGCAATGGCTTCGAGCGCTGCGCGGGCAATGTGAGCTTTCCCTGTGCCGCGGCTCAAACCGATAATGGTTCCCGCAGCATACTGGTCCCAATGGGGAGCGCCCAGCCCCACAAATGCCTGCACAAAAGAAACACCGCCGCTGTCAGACACCTGCGAAGCCAGGCTTTCAATTTCAGCCGAAGATTTGATAATTCCCAGTTGATCGCGCAGCCATTGCACCACTGCACCGGCCACAAAAATACTCCCTTCGAGCGCATAAGTGGTTTTGCCGTTTACCTGCCACGCAATGGTTGTAAGTAATTTATGTTTCGAGGCAATGGGCTTACTTCCGGTATTCATTACCACAAAACATCCGGTGCCGTAAGTGTTTTTTACCATCCCCTCCTGAATGCACATTTGTCCGAACAAGGATGCCTGCTGGTCACCGGCAATTCCGGCAACGGGAATTTCTTCCCCGAGCAATTCCTTTTCTGTTTTCCCGTAAATCTCGCTGCTTTGTTTTACTTCGGGCAGCATTTCTTTCGGAACTCCCAGTATTTCAAGCAATTCATTGTCCCATTCCAAAGTATGAATATTAAAAAGCAAGGTACGGCTGGCGTTGGTTACATCCGTAATGTGCAGTTTCCCGCCCGTAAGTTTCCAGATGAGCCAGGTATCGACTGTTCCAAAAGCCAGTTTTCCAGCTTCGGCTTGTTCGCGGGCACCTTCCACATTATCCAGAATCCATTTGATTTTTGTTCCTGAAAAATAGGCATCGATGACCAGCCCGGTTTTTTCGGCAAATGTTTTTTCGAGGCCGCGGTCTTTCAGCGTATCACAAATTCCAGAGGTACGCCGGTCCTGCCACACAATGGCATTATAAACCGGTTCGCCGGTTTCACGGTTCCAGATCAAGGTGGTTTCGCGCTGATTGGTAATTCCAATGCCGGCTATTTCCGAAGGAGAAATTTCATTTTTTTCCAAAACTTCGCGGGCTACTCTCAATTGACTTTCCCAGATGTCGGACGGACGGTGTTCCACCCATCCCGGTCGGGGATAAATCTGTTCGAATTCCTGTTGGGCAGTTCCGGTAATTTCGCCTGAATGATTGAATAGAATGGCCCGGTTACTAGTGGTGCCTGAGTCGAGTGCAAGAATGTATTTACGCATTGTTCTGATTAATTTTATTGATTTTTTATGCTTTGAAAATACAACATTTCTGCTAAATTGAAAGAAAATATTTCATTCTTCTTATTTTTGCCATGAAATAAATGAAGATGAATATTAAGACAAACAAGGTTGGGATTATCGGAAGTGGAAGCTGGGGTACTGCCATTGCCAAAATGCTGCTGGAAAACGCGGAACAAATCAACTGGTTTTTTCGCAGAACAGAAACGATAGAGAGCTTTAAAGCATTGGGAAATAATCCACGGTATTTGCAAAGTGTGGAATTTGATGTTGACCGGATTCATTTTTATAATGATGTAGATTTGCTTGTTGATGATTCTGACATCATTATTTTAGCTGTTCCGTCTGCCTTCCTTCCCGAAATGCTTGACGGACTGAAAACCGACCTCAGCCAGAAATATTTTTTGTCAGGAATTAAAGGAATTGTAACCAGTGAAAACCTTTTGGTAGTAGAGTACCTGAACAAGTATTTTGGCGTTCCGAATGAAAGTGTTGGGGTAATTGCAGGTCCGTGCCACGCTGAAGAAGTGGCACTTGAAAAGTTGTCGTACCTGACTTTAGCCAGTACCGACGAAGCCAAAGCCATCAGCTTTGCCAAACTGCTTCAAAGCCATTACATTTCCGTTTCAACATCCGACGACATCTGGGGAACAGAATATGCCACTGTTATCAAAAACATTATTGCCATTGGCGCAGGGGTTGCACACGGACTTCGTTATGGCGACAATTTCCAGGCTACGCTGGTTTCCAATGCCATTCAGGAAATCAAACGTTTTGTGGATGCCGTTCACCCCATTTCCCGCGACATCAAAGATTCGGCATACCTTGGCGATCTGATAGTTACTGTATATTCTCAATTCAGCCGGAACAGGTTGCTTGGTACACTCATTGGCAGAGGTTATTCGGTACGCAATGCTTTTCTGGATATGAACATGGTGGCCGAAGGATATTACGCCTCGAAATCCATTCACGTAATCAACCAGCAATATAATGTTTCCATGCCAATATGTGAAACGGTTTACCGGATTTTGTATGAAAATGCACCGCCGAAAAAAGAGATGTTGCTGTTAACCGGGAAACTGAGTTGAAAAGATAGTGTCGTTTCTGATTGCGCGGTTCGCCCGAATGGATGCCTTCGGCAGAAAGCACTCCCCAAACAGGTCTTCTATCGCATTTCTTTATAGGCATTTATCAATCCACTGGTAGAAGCATCGTGTCCGGTAACCGGCTTGTCACTTTCCAATTCGGGCAAAATTGCGTTGGCCAGTTGTTTCCCCAGCTCAACACCCCACTGGTCGAAACTGTAAATGTTCCAGATAATTCCCTGCACAAAAATTTTGTGCTCATACATGGCAATTAAAGAACCCAGTGTTCGCGGAGTGAGTTTTTTTAACAGGATGGAATTGGTGGGTACATTCCCCGGAAATACTTTGAACGGTGTGAGTGCAGCAATTTCCTCATCCGATTTTCCGGCGGCTTTCAATTCGGCAATCACTTGTTCTTCCGTTTTTCCAACCATTAGCGCTTCAGTTTGTGCAAAAAAATTGGCCAGCAGTTTCTGGTGGTGGTCGCCAATTTGGTTGTGGTTAATTGCAGCAGCAATAAAATCGCACGGAATCAGTTTGGTGCCCTGGTGAATGAGCTGATAAAAAGCGTGTTGCCCGTTGGTTCCAGGTTCGCCCCAAATGATTGGGCCGGTTTGATATTCCACCGGTTCGCCGTTGCGGTCCACATATTTTCCGTTACTTTCCATGTTTCCCTGCTGGAAATAAGCGGCAAAACGGTGCATGTACTGGTCGTAAGGCAATATGGCCTCGGTTTCGGCGCCGAAAAAATTATTGTACCAAATTCCGAAAAGCGCAAGGATTACCGGGATATTTTTATCGAATTCGGTGTTGCGGAAATGGTTGTCCATAGCATGGGCGCCTCCCAGAAGCTCAATATAGTTTTCAAAACCAATTCCCAAAACAATGGAAAGACCGATAGCTGACCAGAGCGAATAACGGCCGCCTACCCAGTCCCAGAACCGGAACATATTTTTAGTATCGATGCCAAATTTCGCCACTTCTTTTTCGTTGGTGGAAACAGCCACAAAATGGTTTTTTACAAAACCTTCATCATTTGCGGCTTCTAAAAACCACTCCCGGGCCGTATTGGCATTGGTCATGGTTTCCTGCGTGGTAAACGTTTTAGAGGCCACAATAAATAGTGTGGTTTCCGGATCAACCTTTTTCAGCGTTTCGGCAATGTGCGTTCCGTCCACGTTGGAAACAAAATGCAAATTAAGGTGATTTTTGTAAGGTTTCAGCGCTTCGGTAACCATTAACGGGCCGAGGTCGGAGCCGCCGATGCCAATGTTTACGATATCGGTAATGGCTTTGCCGGTATAACCTTTCCATTCGCCGGAAATTACTTTTTCAGAAAAACTTTTCATTTGGTCGAGCACTGCATTGACCTCGGGCATTACATCTTTTCCGTCAACCAAAACGGGTGCATTGCTCTGGTTGCGCAAAGCCACATGCAGTACGGAACGGTTCTCGGTGGCATTAATTTTTTTACCCAAAAACATGCTTTCAATGGCATCTTTCAATTTACATTCTGTGGCCAGTTCCAACAGGATTTCGCGTGCTTTATCATCAACAATGTTTTTCGAGAAATCAACAAGTATATCTTCAAACTTCAGTGAATAATTTTGAAAGCGGTTGGAATCCTTTTCAAAAATTTCTTTCATGTGAGTGCCTTCAAAACTAAAATAATGATCTTCCAGTTTTTCCCAGGCTGCTGTGGTCATCGGATTTATTTTTGGCAACATATTTTTTATTTTTTTTGATGGTTTCGAATACAATTTCAGTTCGTTAAAACAGGAATCATTGCATCATTTTTAGCGATACTATGACGAATACTGTTGCAAAGATAATTTTTTGAAGATATTACCGCTATTTCCGTAACCATGCTTAATCAATTTTTAAGTTTTCCGGTTATTCCGGAAATTGAATAAATCAAATTCCGAACCGTTGAGTTATTTTTTTTAATTTTAGAGTCAAATTAAAATCGATATATTAAAAGATAACCTATGAAACAATTCTTTTTCGCTCTGCTGATTCTGTTCATGGGAACAGGATTATTTGCCCAAACCAAATCCATCCAAAAATCGCCGGTTTTAACCGAAGCATCACCCGAAAGTGTTGGGATTTCTCCCGAACGCCTGGCCCGAATCGACCAAATGTGTGAAGAGGCTGTTTCAGAAGGCCAGGTTCCGGGAATTGTTACACTTGTTGCCCGCGACGGAATAATTGTGCACTGGAAAGCTTACGGACTGGCCTGTAATGAGGAAGGACGCAAGCTTAAACGCGACGATATTTTTCGAATTGCTTCACAAACAAAAGCCATTACATCAACGGCTGTTATGATGCTTTGGGAAGAAGGAAATTTTCAGCTCGACGATCCCATTTCGAAATATATTCCAGAATTTGAAAATCCCCAGGTGCTGAGTTCATTTGAAAACAACGATACCACATGGACAAGAATTCCTGCAAACAAAGAAATTACAATACGGCACCTGCTCACCCACACATCAGGCATTGGGTACGGAATGGTTGACGGTGACGAACGCATGAAAATGATTAGCCAAAAAGCTTGTATTACCGAACTGTTTACCACGGAGGAGGTTTATATTGGCGATGTTGTAAAACGGCTTGCCAAACTGCCGTTGCACCACCATCCCGGCGAAAAATATACGTACAGTATGGGTGTCGATGTGCTGGGGTACCTTGTTGAAGTGGTTTCAGGAATGCCGTTCGATGAATTCCTCAAAACCCGTATTTTCGATCCACTTGGTATGAACGACACCCGGTTTTATTTTCCCGAATCGAAAGCTGACCGCCTGGTAGCCGTTCAGCGCAAAGTGGACGGAAAGTGGAAGAAATATCCGGTTACTTTTTACGACCCGGAGTATCCGGTGAAAGGTGCAAAAACCTTTTTCTCAGGGGGCGCCGGGCTTTCGAGTACTGCAAAAGATTATGCTACTTTTCTGCAAATGTACCTCAATGGCGGCGAATACAACGGAGTGCGCTTATTGAGCCGGACTACGGTTCGTAGTATGATGGGAAATCAATCCGGTGAACTGTTTCCCGGAATTGAAAGATACCACGGACTGGCATTTGGCGTGGTTACACCCGAGGGGCAGCGCAAGGGTGGTTGGGGCAGCACCGGTACTTTCGACTGGGGCGGCTATTTCAATACGCAGTATTTTGCCGACCCGGCAGAAAACATCATTGGCATCATTATGAAACAAACCCAGGGCCCCACCAATGACCAGACAGGCTGGAAGTTCAGGCAACTTGTTTTTCAAACCATAGATGACTGAGATAAGAATGGCATTATTAATTTTAGGATAACAGAATGATCAGCGATTGAATTTAAACTTTGGTCTCCGGTCTTCCGTCTTCTGTCTAATCTTTTTAAAATGAACAGAGTAAAAGAGCTCGCAAAAATGATTGACCACTCCATTCTTCATCCAACCATGACAGATGAAGATTTACGCAGGGAGTGTGAAGTAGCTAAAAAATACGAAGTAGCATCGGTTTGCGTAAAGCCGTATGCTGTAAAACAAGCCGTTGAAATACTCAAAGGCAGCGATGTGCTCGTGGGATGCGTAATCGGTTTTCCGACAGGAAATTCGGCCATCGAAGTAAAAGTGTTTGAAGCCGAGGTGGCCTGCAACGACGGCGCTGTGGAAATCGACATGGTAATTAATATCGGCAAAGCATTGCAGGGCGACTGGAACTACATCGAACGCGAAATCGGCGCAGTAACCCAAAAATGCCACGAAAACAGGGCCATTGTGAAAGTAATTTTTGAAACCGATTATGTAACCAAAAAAGAGGACATCATAAAATTGTGTGAAATTTGCACCAGGGTTGGCGCCGATTATGTAAAAACTTCCTCAGGTTTTGGTTTTGTTAAAGGTGACGACGGAAAATATTCCTACACCGGAGCAACCATTCCCAACCTCGAGCTGATGAAAAAAAGTGTTGGCCCGGCGGTGAAAGTAAAAGCAGCCGGCGGGGTACGTACGCTCGATGGTTTACTGGCTGTTCAAAAAGCCGGATGCAGCCGTTGCGGCGCCACTGCCACCATTGCCATGATGGAAGAAGCAAAACAGCAGTTTGGAAGCTAATTAACTGAAACCCGTGAGTTGGTGATTTCAGTTCGCTATTTCACTACTGAACCGCTACTTCCTGATGATTTTGTGTGTGGTGGAACTGCCGTTTTCAAAAGTAATTTGTAACAGATAAAAACCCGGAAGTAAACCACTTATATTGAGACTGGTTTGTGGTGTTTTTTCAACAATCATTTCTTTTAAAAGTTGCCCTGAACCGGAAAAGAGCCTTAAAGTGGCGGCATTTTGGTTATGATTAACAAAAAGCATTTCTGAAGCCGGATTCGGATAGACCAACACCTCTGGAATCCCAAACTCATCCGCCGGAGTTAGCAGGTTGCCGTTATTGGCTTTAAACCGGGCTGCAAAATTCTGGTAATACTGGTTGGCTATATTTTCGCAGTGGATAATGAGGGTGTTTTCATCGTTATTATCATTGGCCGCACTGCTCCAGTTGTGGCTTCCGGTAATAACCAGGGGATCCAGTTCCGGTTGGCTGTTGTCGATAACCGCATACTTGTGGTGAAAAATCCCGTATTCCACATCGGATACAAAACCGGTACTTCCCAACGCATCATTTAAAATGGAGTTCACAGTGCCGGTGTTGGCATCGCCTTCGGTTAATACATTTACAGCCACTCCCCGTTCTGTGGCATCGCTGATGGCAATGGCTATATCTGTTCTGGTTATCAGCATGGTGCCCACATTCAGATTGTTTTGTGCTCTCTGAATGGCGTCGATGATTTGCTGGTTGGTTCCATCCGACGGACTGAAATAGCTTTCTACCCGTTTCCCTCCGATAATAAATTCGTGTGGGGTGTTATCGGTTTTGTCGGAGCCGAATTTTGCTCCGGTCACATTGGGCTGATCGTCCGAGCCTCCCCACATTTCCTCAAATTCAAGCTGGTAGGTGCGGGCAAGTGCCTGGTCCTGAATGAAAATCATATTGTTTGCATCGGAAACAATCTGGTTGTACGATATATTGGTAGAGCCTGACCAAACCACGGGCAAATCCGGATTGTCCGATTCAGCATCGATTACAGCAAATTTGTTGTGCATAATTCCGTCGCGGTTGTTTTCATCGGGGGCAACGAGCACGGGAATCTGCTCACTAAGGCTATTCAGCCCTGAATTCTGGTTGGTACCACATGCAATCACCCTTACTCTGAGTCCGCGGTTTTTTGCCCGGTTTAAGGCATCCGGGATACTGGCCGAAGAAATATTGCTGAAACTGTAAATGGCAAAGTCGATGGATTCTGTGGCCCTGTCGAGGTATGCAACCAGCGTATCGTCGAGGGCGCCTCCAATATTTTGTGCCGGTTGATAAATGGCGTAGGTAGTATCCACTTCAGAATTGAAATAAACCTTAACATCGCCGGTTGAATTCGACTCGGTGGCATACGCTGCCTGTGGGGCAAAAGCGGTGTCGGATGCATGGTAAGAGTAGGAGAGAGCATAAACAATTGTTCCCGGCTGCAATCCCCTGATGGTCACTTCCTGTAAATATTCCCCGTTTACCGGAGTGGATGTGCCGGAAGAGATATCGCTCCATTCCGAAGCATTGGGAGTAACGCCGTACACCACTTCGGAGGTTGTTTCCGAATCGGTTGTCCAGCTCAATGTTACGCTGTTTTTTGAAATATCCTGAACAGTGACCGGCGACAGAATATTCACCGGACCGGTGAAAACAAAATCATCCATGTCGCGTGGAAGCAGCTGGTAGCCAGTTGTTACATCGTTTGAGTTGTAGGAGAATTGTGAACATATGGCAGTTAAATCGAATGCTCCGGTAGGGATTTGCTGCCCAACGATGCTGCCTGCATTCCGGTTTATCCGGATTACAAATGTCCGGTTTCCATCAGTGAGGGTGTAGTTGGTGTCTCCGTTGAAAGTCCCCGAAGGACTTACAAACTGAACGTTGTTCAGGCGAACAAGCTGCGACTCAAAAGATTCGCCGATTTGATCAACCGTTAGCACTTTCGGCTCGGGAAGGCTGTGACCTGACGAGTGTACACTAACGGCAGAAATTGGGTCTATTTCAAGCAGATTGTTGTAGTCCTTAAGTGTTCCTGAAATGGTAATTGAATCGCCGCGCTGAAGCGATGCCCCCAGGTTACCGTAGGCAGAAAGTCCGGCTGTTTCATCCTGAAAGTAGCGAATAAGTCCTAATTCTCCGCCATTGGTAACAACTCCGCTTACAGTTACTTCCTGTCCCACTTTATTCCGGGCATTTTCAATGGTTTCCTGTGCCCATGTTTCAAATCCCAAAAGGGTAAGAACGCCCGCGAGTAAATATTTCATCATAATTTTCATCTTTTTCTTATAGAAAGGGCAAAAGTACAAAAATAACCGGGGACTATTTTTAAAATGTTGAAATGTTGAAAGGGGCAGGCGGTTACCTGGAGGCAACAACCAGTTTTTTTACCACTGTTTTGTTCCCTGTGGTTTTCACCCGAACAAAATAGATTCCGTTTGGAATATTTTCGAGTGAAAGCAGGTATTTGGGTGTTCCGAATTCCATTTTGCGCAAAAGCACTTCTTTTCCGGTGATGTTTATCAGCCGTATTTCCAATATCTCTTCATTGTTCATTTCCAGTGTAATTCGCCCGGTTTCGGTTGGGTTAGGGTAAACAGTTAGTTCAAACCGGTCGGGTTCGTTAAACCCTGAACGCTCCTGATTTTGTATAGATGTATTTGCTCCTGCACGAAATACAGTAAAAATAAAGATTGAAAATATAGATATGAGTATCAGTTTTTTCATAGCATAAAAATTACAACATCTTTGGCTGATATGCAAATAATATGCCTGTTTTATTTATCGGTATCAGGTTTTTTTAATATTCTTCGGAATATTTATTAAAGCCCGCATGAGTAAACAGATCACTAAACTTATCTAAATGTTCCAGAATTTCATGCAGTGATTTTTTTCTCTGCGGAAAACAACCCTCTTTCCCAGTGTACAAGTTGCCCATTTCAGTTTCAATTGATAATCATCGGCAAAGCTTCTGTTTATTCCACAAATAGTGCCGGGAACAGGAGGTATCAATTCTAAAAAATCTTCCGCTTTTTCCTGTGCCACAGTTTGAAGAAATAAAACAGAAAGCAACAGAAAAGTAAATGCAGATTTTGCTGAATCTTTCATCAATTACAATTTTATAAATTCAACCCTTCGGTTTTTGGCCTTGCCTTCGCTGGTTGTGTTGGATTCAATGGGTTCGCTTTTCCCTTTCCCGTTGGTTTCAATCCGGCTTGCCTCTATTCCAAAACTGGCAGACAAAAGTTCTTTACACTTGCCGCACAGCGTTTTGAGAGAT
>Ga0334895_1002010_pt1 | contig 18558 bp, 15 predicted proteins | sample GraSluR3_MG_7_FD_207229 | JGI IMG/M metagenome (GOLD analysis project Ga0334895, IMG submission 207229) | Sludge microbial communities from methane-producing bioreactor in Wageningen University, Netherlands - Granular Sludge_31_05-R3 | ecosystem: Engineered > Bioreactor > Anaerobic >... | reverse complement strand
CGCGTCTTTGAAGCCGGAGTTTTCGCCGCCGGTACGGACCAGCTCCGGGGAGCGCCTCTTTACAGCGGGAATCGGCCTGTATCAGCTCGGAGGTCTCGCCAATATGCTTGCCCTCATGAGCGATGGAGAACGGGTCTCCAGCGATTACCTGGCTCGAAACGCCCTGCTCCCGTCCGAACGAGACAGCTACGAAAAAAGCGAAGAGTTCTACCGCACGGCTTACACCATTTCCTCTGCCGCCGCCTGGACCCTGCATGCGGCGGCCCCCCTGACAGCCGGGTTTCCCCTTGCCGGGGGAAACGTCGGGGATTTGAGATTCAGCACCCGGGGAAAGTGGTATCTCTACGCAGGAATAGGTTCCGCCATGGCGGGACACCTGCTCTACCTCGACAGCATCGACCCCCTGGCGGAGGGTGCCTACCTGCGTGCCCGGGGAGACTCAGACTCCTATTACAGCGACGAGTATGACCGGGAGTTTCCATGGCTTGTCGCGCGGCAGGGGACAGTTCTGGGACTGTGGACCCTGGGAAATGCAGCTGTCATGGCAGCTCCTGCACAGCCGGGCAAGAGGGTGCCGCTGGCATCAAACTTCTGGGACCGGGTACTGGTTGGAAGCGGACTGGCCCTTTTTTCCGGGGGGAATGTTTTCGCCTCCCTGGCAGGCATGCGTCGGACCGAAGCCCTGGAGGACTGGTTCAGGTATCAGGAAATTTCCAGCCCCGCGCGTTACTCCGCCTGGGAGAAGAGCTTCGACAGTTTTGAGTTTAACCGAAACCTTGCCCTGGGGTTCTGGCTGGGGGGAGCCTTTTGCCTTGCCCTTGCGGAACTGGCGGACTTTCCGGACCCCTTCGATTCCGGACAATCACCTTCGGACAGGGATTCAAAGGAGGGGGATTCTCCCCGGGCAAGTCTCCGCTTTCTTCCCCGCCCCGACGGCGGGAGTCTCTTTCTGCATTTTGCTTTTCAATAGTGGAACTTCGACCCGCCGATAAACTCCCGCAGTATCGAATCTCTGGGAACCTCCCTGTCGGGGATACCGATGAAATTGTGCAGAAAGCTGGTAAGTCTCATGGCTTCCGCATACTCCGTATGATACGGTTTAACTGTTCTTAACAGGGTTTCGGCATAATTCTTTAAAACCGCCAGCTCGTAATCCAGGGCGGAGTTAAAGGCCGAATCGGCGTTGTTCTGGTAGGGGAAGATGTTTCTGTCTTCTCCACGTCGTACCGATGGCCACATCTGCAGGGTCCTCAGGGCACTGTGACCCCGAAACTGGTGGTCCCGGACCATCCTGCGCAGGAGCCGGTTGTCCGTGGTGGGAATCCGGTTGCGGTCGTCCAGGTTCAGCTGGGTAAGGGCGGATACGTATACCTTGTACTTCGCCGCCGGGTCTACCTGGGGGGTAAGGGCATCGTTCAGACCGTGAATTCCCTCCATAAGGAGGATGCTTCGCCTGTTAAGCTTGAGGTGCTTTCCTGAAGGTCTGCGGTTACCGGTTTTGAAGTCAAAGAGGGGTATCTCGATCTCTTCGCCTTTGAGCAGATTAATCAGGTGCCGGTTAAGCAACTCAATGTCGATGGCCTCCAGGGCCTCGAAGTCGTAATCACCCTTCTCATCAAGGGGCGTCTGTTCCCGGGGGACAAAGTAATCGTCCAGGGATATGGCAATGGGATTAAAACCCAGGACCTTCAGCTGGATTCCCAGCTTCTTGGTAAATGTTGTTTTTCCGGAAGAAGAGGGGCCGGCGATCATGACTGCCCTGACTGTCCCGCGGCGCTCGGCTATCCGGTCGGCTATGGAGGCGATCTTCTTGTTGTGGAGGGCCTCGGCAACCTGGATAAATTCGCCGATTTTCTGGGATTCCACCAGCCGGTTGAGTTTTCCGACGCTGTTTACGTTCAGTATTTTGCCCCAGGCCTTGTACTCCATGAAAACCGAGAAGAGAACAGGGTTATCGGAAAAAGCGGCTACCCTGTCGGGAGCAGAGGATGAGGGATAGCGCAGCAGAAATCCCGGCGAATAGGGCTTGAGCTCAAAGAGGTTCAGGAGACCCGTTGATTGTACCAGAGGCTGATAACCGATTTCCCGGTGTTCTCCGCTTTCATACACGGGAATCTTGGCTTCGTTTCGGAAGCGCAGAAGCTCGACCCGGGAGTGGTGACCGGTTTTCATGAAGTAGTCCAGGGCTTCTCCGTAGGATATAACCCGGCGGATAATCGCTTCGTTCCTGCTTACTATCTCCCGCATCCTCTTTTTGATGCTTTCCAGGTCTCCGGCGCTTACCTCCTCTTCGCTGTCAAAGTAGAAGTAATAGCCGTGCCCCAGGGAGTGGCCTATAATCAGCTTTCTCCGGGGGTAGAGCTCCGATACCGCCCGGGACAGGAGAAAACTCAGGGAGTTGCGGTATATCCGCATCCCCACCTCCGAATCCAGGGAGACCGGTTCCAGGGTAGATGATATCTCTATCTTGAAGGAGAGACTTACAAGTTCGTTGTTTACGAGGGCGGCAATAATTGGCCGGGGAGGAACTGCGAACTCTTCTTCCCTCCGGATCACCTCTGAGACCCTGGTTCCGTAGTCAAGTTCAATCCGCTTCTTTGACGGCAGGGTACAATATACCGAATGCATGGATTGTGCCTCCCTGAAATGCTGCTATCAAAAGAGTAGGGTAAAAGTCCGGAAGGCGCAAGCTTTATCCCTGAAGCATTTTACGGAGGACCTTTTTCCATTTTCCGGGTCCCACATAGCGAGGGCGGGCAGGAAGTCCTTCCGTAAGCTCCTTGAAGCTTTTTCCTCCCACGGGCGTTGCCAGTCGGGCAAACTGCAGTCCCTGGGGATCGAGAAGCAGAGAACATTGCCGCCGAAGCTCCTCTTTCTCCTTGACCGAGGCGCTTTCCAGGGCCTGGCGGTATGCCGATTCAATGGTCACGGCGTCGGCATTGCGGGAGACGCCCAGGCGTGCAAAAGGATCGTGTACAAAAATGGCCATTCTGCTTCTCTCCTGTCAAAGGTATAATCAGGCAAAGAGCTCCAGCTGCTGGGGTTCACTCTTTTCCGGGCGGATGCGCTGTTCCTCTTTTTCGGGTGGGCCCTCGTGTTCGGGGATCCTGCAGTCGGTCCCGGAACTGAAAAGGACTGCTGCTCTGCGGCAGTCCTCCGGGTTCCGAATCTCAAAGGTTTCAATATCCGGAAACTGCTGCTGTATCTCTTCCCTGATTTTATTGAGCAGCTTCTGGAACTGGCGCATCAGAAGAAGGTCTTCGCTGCTCTGTTCATCGCTGCCGGAGGCTTCTCCTTTAAGGATTCCCCGTTCTCCAAGGTGCGCGGCAATCGATAGGGCCGCGGCAAGGGTCTCCATGTCGACCTGCCGTTCCTCCAGGAGCGAAATAATGTATTTCAGCCAGTAATAGAGGGCGGCATCGGCGTCTTCCTCGGCTACTCCCAGGGCTGCAAGCCGGAGGGTGTCGGACTCTCCGAAGATTCCCTTGAAGCGTTTTAACAGCGGACCCGGCGAATGGTCATCCATGGCCATCCGGGAGAAACACCAGAGAGCGAAGTCCGCAGCTGCCTCTGTATAGTCCCGTTCAAGGTCCCGTACCAGCATTGCGGCTGTATCCGCGAATAGGTCGATCAGCCCCATCTCCAGGGCGTCTTCCATCTGTTCGCCGGCACTGACAATGTAGTCCGGTGATTCGAGTATTTCGGAGGCGAAGCAGCCGCGAAGGCTGTTCTTTTCCTCCCCGGGGATATTGCCTGAAGCTATCATCATGGCAAGGTCGGCGAGTTTAAAAGGGGGAGTCTCCGGTGGAATACGATCCTTCAGAGCGCGAAGTTTTTTGAGGTCTCCGTCATACAGGGCCTTGAGGCTCAAGACGCAGTTTTTCCACGGACCCACCAGCGATTCATCCGGAACCCTGGCGAGCTGTTCCAGCAGGGAAGGATCCTCCATGCCGTTGGTAACCGATTCGAGGGCATCATCCACAATCTGGGCGTTTTTATAGAGTCTGTGTTCAGAATCGAGGATCCCGCACGTCAAAAGCTCCCTGGGGTCGGAGAGGATGCGTTGCAGCTCCTCCTTGAGGTCCTGTTTATGCGTTTCTTCGGCAATCAGCAGTTGCCGAAGGACAATGGGTATCTTTGAAGATTTATGTTCGTGTTGGGTATGTGATTTTCTCATGATTGTTGTGCGTGAGAGCCACCGTAGACTGAAGTCCCCCCGGCTGTCAACGAGTGGGCGGGAATTTATCCCAGCCGTTCCTCCAATTCCTTGACTGCATCCGGAGGAAGGGAGCGGGCAATCTGGATATGGTCGCCTTCCTTGGTCTGCAGAATCGGGGTTTCGGCGTACAGGTTGCCCTTTTCATTAAGAAGAAGCTTGATGGCAGGATATTTGGGATCATTGATATTGGTTCGTACGACCACACCTTTGGCCCCGTTGGTCAGTTCCACATAGGTGCCGATGGGATAAATCGATAATGTGTAAACCAGGGCCCGAAGAATGCGTTCATCGAAGTGCTTACCGATATCCTTCAAGAGGTCCATAATACCGGAATGACCATCCCTTTCCTTCTTGTAAGGCCTGCGGGAGACCGCTCCGTTGTAGGCTGTTGCTACTGCGACAATCTTTCCATAGAGGGATATCTTGTCGCTGGTAAGTTTTCTGGGATACCCGGTACCGTCTACATGCTCAGCGTGTTCCAGAACCGCCAATGCGACGGTGGCGGGAAAAGCCGCGGCCTTCAGAATCTTGAAACCGATTATGGGGTGGGCATAGATTGTTTTTCTTTCGTTGGGACTTAAGGGTCGGTCGCTCATGTAGATATTTCTGGGGATTTTCATCATCCCGATTTTGTGCAGCAATCCCGCGGTGCCGACTTCAATCAGCCTGTGAGGCGGGAGCTTGAGAAATTCTCCCACGGCGAGACTCAGTATTGCTGTTTTCAGACAGCTTGACGCCAGATAATCCTCTTCGGGCTGGGAGATAAAGGGAATGCTCAGAAGGAATCGGCGGGAGCTTTTCAGGGTAGAGATTATGTCCTTGACGATATCGGTAACATCGTCTATCCGCAGTTCCTCACGCTCGGCAAACCTGCCGTAAATACTTCGGACTTCCTCCACCTTCTGCTGATAAAAGGAGCTGACCTCCTGCCGTTCTGCGCTTTCGTGGACGTCCTCTTTCAGAAAACCGAGCCGGCTTTCTTCTGCGTTGTCTCCGGTATTCCTTGGTTTTTCCGCCGGCTGTCCGTCGGTGTATACTTCCGTGTAATGCCAGCTGGAAAGACGTTTTACCAGCTCTTCGGAAACAGGAATATCCGGCGACAAAATTATATAGCCGTCATCAAGGAAAACCGGGGCATCTATGTACGAATTGACCTCCAGATTGTCTAAACCGACCTTATTCACGATACTACGCTGCCCTCTCTGTCGTAAGATTCCTGTAAAACGCCGGCCGTTGACCCGGCCAGACATATTCTTTACACTCCTTCTTATATTATAGGAGAATTTCGGTGAAATTTAAGGTAATTTTTATACTTTTCAACGTTGTTATCCTGTTCTCCTTCTTAATCATCTTTTTTATGCCCCTGGCTGTGCTGGGTTGGGAGTATACAAAGGAGTTTTGGGCTGACAACTGGTATTTACCCCTGGTATTCTTTCTGATAATGGGAGTTCTTAATGTCTATTTCATCCAGAACTGGCGCCTGTTTTCCCTGCTGGAACGGGAAGAATGGGGTGGAATTATCGGGTATGTCCTGGGCCGTCTGGAGACCGGTCGCATCCGCAGACAGGAAATCCGCATGGCAATCAACGCCGCCCTTATAAGCTCCCGGCTGAATGTAATCACTAAAATAGAGGAACTCCTGAGGGACAAGCGCCCTGCCGCAATGCCATCCTTCGCTCTCTCCCTGGGGATCCCCTACCTGCTGAATAATGATCCTCCAGGGGCTGAAAACTATTTCCGGGAGTTCCTGGAAATCCGGGGAGAAGATCGTCCCTGGATTGTCTGGTGTTACGGTTTTTCGCTTCTTCTTCAAAGAAAACTTGAAGAGGCGAAAATCCAGTTCCTCTCCCTGGGAGGAGAAAAATCTCCGATACTGAATCTGTTGACGGCCTACATGCTCGATACCTGTGCTGTCCAGGACGACGAGGCAAAACGGCATCAGACCGCCCTGGCCGCGGAATTGCGGTCCCGATATACCCGGACTGAATTTTTGAAAATCCTGGAAAAGGCCAGAACGTCGGTTCATATTGTCGTTCTCGGCAAGGTGCTGGACGAGGCTGTTGAATGGCTCTACTATCTCGATGCCCATGATGCCGAAGGCAATGACAAGGGTGTCGATTCGAAAGAAAATTACGGAGAATAACGGATGAGGGAAATACGGAAGTCCCGCAAGCTCGATGAAGTCTGCTACGATATCCGGGGACCGGTTTTAAGCGAAGCCCAGCGCCTTGAGGAGGAGGGCTTTCATGTAATGAAGCTGAACACCGGCAATCCCTATGCCTTCGGCTTCAACGCCCCGGATGAGCTTTTGCATGACATCGTGCTGAATCTTCACGAGGCCCAGGGCTACATCGATTCCAAGGGACTCTTTCCTGCCCGCAAGGCGGTTATGCAGTATTGTCAGCAGATCGGGATCGAAGGGGTCGGTGTCGAGGATATCTACATCGGAAACGGCGTCAGCGAACTTATCGTTATGGCCATGCAGGGCCTCCTGGATAACGGCGACGAGGTACTTATCCCGTCTCCCGACTACCCCCTCTGGACGGCGGCTGCGACCCTTTCCGGTGGAAAGGCCGTCCACTACCGCTGTGACGAGGGGTCCTCATGGTATCCGGATATAGAGGATATGACCTCGAAAATTACTGATCGAACCCGGGGTATTGTAATCATCAATCCCAACAATCCCACCGGAAGCGTCTACCCCAGGGAAATCCTGGAGAAGATCGTCGAGCTTGCCAGGCAGCACGACCTCATCGTATTTTCCGACGAGATCTACGACAAGATCCTGTATGACGATACAGTTCATACCCCTACGGCCTCTCTGGCGGATGATATTCTGATGGTGACCTTCAACGGACTTTCCAAGGTCTACCGGGCGGCGGGGTTCAGAGCCGGCTGGATGATTCTCAGCGGTCGCAGGAGCCATGCCGAGGATTATCTGGAAGGTATTTCCATGCTCTCCAATATGCGGCTCTGTGCCAATGTACCGGCCCAGTATGCGATCCAGGCTGCTCTGGGAGGATATCAGAGCATCAAGGATCTGCTGCTTCCCGGGGGACGTCTGCGCGAACAGCGGGACATCGCCTATAAAATGCTGACGGATATTCCCGGAATTACCTGCGTAAAACCTCAAGGAGCCCTCTATCTTTTTCCGAAGATCGACACCGGCCGTTTCGGAATCGTCGACGACATGAAGTTTATCCTGGATTTTCTCAAGGAAAAGAAGGTTCTGATGGTGCAGGGAACGGGCTTTAACTGGCCCGAACCGGACCACTTCCGGATTGTTTTTCTTCCCCGGGTGGATGAACTTGAGCATGTTCTCGGATCCCTGAAGGATTTTCTCGAAACCTACCGACAGATCTGAAGGTGCATGGTTCCGAATCAGTAGGCCTCTTTAAGAATATCGATGATATCCCCGTACCTCAGCTCCCTGGGATTGTACATGAGCGAAGCGTCACCCATGGCAGCTTCCGCGACGGCATTGAAATCAGAAGGTTGTACGGCGATCTCCCGCAGGGAGCATGGATGCCTTCCTCCGGTGGCTTCGTGCAGAGAGCTGTTCAGTTCCCGTATATGTCTGATGACCGCAGGTCCCCGTACACTCGCTGCGGTATGCTCGTAGTTTTCCCTGCCCTGCAGGGGGATGAGAAGTTTTCCCAGGGCTTCATCGATGCTTTCTCCGTTATACTCCAGTGCAAAAGGCAGCAATACCGCCATGCAGGCTCCATGGGGCGCAGCGCATACCCCGCCGATTGCATGCCCTATTGTGTGGACCATTCCTACCATGGAGTTGGAAAAGGCCCGCCCCGCCAGGTTCGATGCCAGGGCCATGCCCCGACGGTGAACCGCCTGGTCCGGAAAATTTACCGCCTGTTTCAGGTGTGCAGACAGGAGTTCCAGAGATCGCCATGCCATAAGGTCGCTCAAGGGATTTTTTCCAAGACAGGTAAAGGCCTCCACCGCGTGACTCATGGCGTCCATTCCCGTAACGGATGTCAGATGAGGCGGGAGAGAAAGGGTCAGGGAGCTGTCCAATACTGCCGCCCGGGGCTGGAGAAACTGGGAGACAAAGAGGCGTTTTCTCTTTTCATCATGATCGGCGATTACGGCGACCCTGGTGGCCTCTGAGCCGGTCCCCGAGGTTGTAGGTATCATGTATACTGGCACAGGCGAAGGAGACAGCAGGTTCGATCCCTCCCTGGCCAGAACGTTCTTTCCCTCGAGTCCCAGGCTTATCACCATTCCCTTGGCCGTATCCAGTACGGAACCTCCCCCCAGAGCAATAATTCCGTCCCGCCGGTAGGCACGGTAATCCTCCGCCAGGCTGCTGACGAGCTTGAGGTCCGAGTCGGGAGGCACATTATCCCGGACAATAATATCCAGTCCGGGGTCAAGGGAATCCAGCAGGTTTTTGAGCAGTCCCGCTGCTGTTATACCCCGGTCGGTAACAAGCAGGGGGGCCCGAACCTTGTCCCGGGAGAGGAGGTCTCCAAGCTCAGCCAGTGTTCCGTCTCCCCATATCAGTTCGGTATCGGCGGAAAACTGGAAGATTCCGGGAAAATGCAGGGGGAAGGGATAGCTGCTCTCCTCGCTGAGGCTCTCCCGGTAAAGTTCCCGGAGGAATTGATCAAGAACACTTTCTCTGCGTATGAGCCGACGGTCAATTACCAGAATGTCGGCCTTTTGTATCTCCTGCGACAGATCATCTGGGTTCAGGGGTATCCTCAGAACCGGACATGTTATCTTTGTCCGGGGTACTGGGACGCTTCCCATGAGGATAAGGCCCCCGGTGTCGTCCGGAAGCTCCTCATCGTCGCTTATTATAATGACCTCCGTTCCGGGATCGGGTTCCATATTGGAGAGTAGGGTCATGGATTTATTGAGCAGCTTTCTCTCGCTGACCGCGGTTATCCGCCGAATACCGCGGACGCCGAACTCGTAGCCGATTTGTTCCACCGCGGCGGTGCCGCAGATTATAGTCCCTGTCGGCAGAATACGGCGTTTCATTATGCTCTCCTTTTGGCTGCAGGAAAAAGCAGGCTTGCATAGAGAACCATGCGCTTGAGAATAAGCCGGTCCGGTTTTCGCCACAGTTTCACGGCCCGCCGTGCAAGGACCCTGGGCAGCAGTAGAATCTCTACAGCATCGATAATGCGGATAAACGAGAGAACCTTTGCAAGGTTCCCCGCAGCGATCAGTCTTCCCCCGGCTTCGCTGACAGCGGTACTCTCCCGGAAGGTAAAAAGCCGGAAGGCTGCTTCGGCGCTCTTGAGCCTGATCTCCAGGTCCGCGGAGTTTTCCTTGTCGGAGACAGGATAGAGCTGTCCCAGGCCGTCGGATTCAAGGATAAGGGCCGGTCCCGGAGCCCGGAGACCAAGAAGGATACGGTAGCCCTCGGGGAAGTTCCGGGCCTCCTCACCCGCTTCACGGGACAGATAAAGCGTCCGGGGAACAGCCCGCCCAAGGATACAGAGCAGAAGCCGAATATAGAGGATCCTGCAGCGTTTTATTCGGATTCGAAGGGTGCGGGACACGGCGCTTCCTCCATAAGCCGCTCCAGGTCTTCCCGCTGAGGCATGCCGGCGGGACTGTACTTGCGGAGGCGGTAGTATTTTTTGACCATGGTCCGAATCGGTACTGTCGTATTCCTGCCCGGAAAGCGGGTCTGCTTCTCTTCGGTAAACCGGGCGGGCAGGGTATCATCTACGGCGGTTTCGGACATGCAGAGGTTTATCCAGCGTTCGAGCTTGGTTATCCGTTCTCCAGCCCGGAGCAGCCCGTTCCTGCTGAGTTTTATACCGGTTACGGTACTGAACATTCTGTTCAGGGGAGTCCAGTCCATCAGCTGCTGGGATATCCGGGGAGTAAGTATGGTGAGTATCCGCAGGATCCAGCGGGGAACGCAGCGTGGAATGGGAGGTTCCGTAAGAATACCGTAACTGGTGAACTGACAGATCTGCAGGGAGTTTATTGCTGCGTAGAGATTTTCGCAGAAGACCGCCCAGGAAGCTTTTCCCAGGGTCGAATAGGGAGGCATGTATTTCAGGATCTGTTCGAGTCCCACCAGGTAGGAGCCCAGATGACAGCCTCCTTTGTTGTAGACTGCGTAGGAGAGCCCCTGCCCCCAGGATGCCCGGGGATCATAGGCGGCGCATTCCAGTCCCTTGACCTGGATTGCAAATTCCCGGCCGCCGTATTTTTCGCTCAGGACCCGTGTTCCTTCCGCAAGTTCATAGCCTTCGCCCTGCCGGAACGCAATGTCCCGGATGGTTTCCGATATACTGTCAACGTCTCCGAAGCGCAGGCTGCTCGGACGCAGGCCTTTTTCCGCCGCTTCCATGGCCCAGGCGATGGATCCTCCCGCAGAGATGGTATCCATACCCAGGTCATTCATCTCTTCGTTCCAGACGCCGATCAGGTCGGAATCAAAGTTCTCGATATTGCTCCCGAACATTCCCACGGTCTCATACTCAGGGATCTGGCGGGTTTTGCCGTCGGGATACTCCCCTTTGTGTCCGCAGAGAATCACACAGTGTCTGCATGTGGAAAAGCGCGGCGAGTAACGTTCCGCCATGTATTCTCCGGTGGTTTTTTTTGTTTTCGGATGGTACCTGTCCCGGAAGTTATGAACCGGAGAAAAGCCTGCCTTCATGCCGTAGCGCACATTTGCGGAGGTTCCGCAGGATTTATAGGCCTTTGACACGGGATTCCGCTGAATCATTTTACGGGTTTTTGTGGAAATCCTGTTGAAACCCTCCGGATCATGGGGCTCGATGACGCAGGACCATCCACGGACAAGCACAGCCTTCAGATTCTTCGATCCCATAACAGCCCCGACTCCTCCGCGCCCTGCAAATCGGTGACCGGAACGGATATTTGCGTAGTGCACCAGATTTTCTCCTGCAGGTCCGATGCACAGGCTTGCTTCGTCTTTTTCAAGCTTCAGGTTTTCCTGGGTCGCCTCTGTCCCCATGTTCTTGAGATGTGCCGCGGGTTCAAATACTGCTCCTTCGCTGCTGATCCTGAGAAGCTGCAGTTCCCTGCACGTGCCGCTGAGGATCAGACCGTCCCAGCCTGCTGTACGCAGGCCCTCTCCAAAGGGACCGCCGCAGGATGATCCCACAAGAAGCTTTGTAAGGGGAGATTTGGTCAGGACCTCAAAGCGGGCGGAGCAGGGGGCCTTTGTTCCCAGAAGCACACCAGTGGAGACGATCAGAAGATTCTCCGGACCCAGGGGAGGTATGTCCTTGAGCCGCTCACCTAGAAGATCATAGTAGATTTTGATTGCCAGACCCTTGCCGCCCAGGTAGAGCCGCTGGTCTTTTTCCTGTACCGGATACTCCTTCCATTCCCGGGTTGTACAATCTATATAAAGATACTTTCCCGCTGCTCCCTTTACTTTCATACATCCTCGACAACATACTTGAGATATGCTTATATTCTCAGGGCACATTCAAGGCTTGTCAAGAATCATAGGAGAAGGAAACCCATGCTGGGACGACTTTTTGACTCATTCGTATATCTGCTGATTCGTGTTGTCTGCCGTATTGAGGCTTCCGAACTCGAGAAAGTCCCACGGAATGGTCCGCTCCTGGTGGTATTCAACCACATCAACTTTCTGGAGGCCCCGCTTTTTTATCTGCTCATGCGTCCGAGGAGGATGTACGGGGTCATGAAGGTTGAGCTTTCCAGAATGCCGGTGGTTAAAAGCATCGCCCGGCGCTGGGGCGGAATCCCCTTAAAACGGGGCGCACCGCCTTCGGCGGCATTTCGAAGGGTGGGGGAACTCCTCTCCGAGGGAGCGATTATCGGACTGGCCCCCGAGGGGACCCGTTCCCGGAACGGGCACCTGCAGAAAGGGAATCCCGGGGTTGTTACCCTGGCCCTGCAGAACAATGTCCCTGTTCTGGCGGTGGCCCACTACGGAAGTCAGAACCTCTGGAAAAATCTGAGGCGTTTGAAACGTACGGAGATTCGTTTCAGGGTAGGTGTACCCTTCAAGCTGGCGGCTCCCGAACGGGTGAACAAGGAGAGCAGGAGACTCCTGACCGACCAGATGATGAAACAGCTGGCCCTGCTTTTACCTCCGGAGCTGAGGGGAGATTATGCCCGCGTCAATGAGATCGGGGAAAATCTGATCGAGAAGCTGGAATAAAAAAAGCGGGCCTGGGCCCGCTTTCGTTGTGAGTGCCCTCAGGCGGTCTGACGTTTTTCCCGAATTACCTTGCCCTCGATTCGGCGGGCAAGTTCCAGTGAGATGTCCCTGGGAACCTCGATGGTTGCACTGTTCTTTTTGAGGCGCACCTCTCCGATGGGAAAGCGCATTCCCTTCATTGCCCTGTTCGCAAGGCCGATAATCTCCGATTTTGAAAGGCCCTCCTGGCTTCCCATGGAAAACTTTACCTTAACGTAATCCACTTCGTTCCTGCCCCGGGGTCCGCGTTTTCTGCTGTCCTGGTCCCTGAAACCGCCCTTTCGTTCCCGGGGGCCCTGGACGGCGGCCCGTATATCCTGCTTTTTACCGAAATATTCAATCTGTTCCCTGAACCGGGTATGAAGGACCTTTTCGATCAGCTCTTCCTGGGACATTCCGCGGAGCCTTTCAATCGCGCCCTCCATGCAGAGGGCTGATTCCCTGGGTAGTTCTCCTGCGTTTTCCAGCTCAGTCACAAAGGTGTCTATCCTGTGCTGCAGGATTTCGTTTCCCGTGGGGACCTCCATCCGGCTTACCCCGCTTTTGATGCGCCTCTCCAGGGATCGTAGTTTGTGACGGTCGGCAGGAGTCGCAATTGCAAGGGATACTCCCTCCCGGCCCGCTCGCCCGGTACGTCCTGAGCGGTGCACGTAGGACTCGGCATCATGGGGAAGTTCGTAATGTATCACATGGGTCAGACTGTCTACATCAATGCCCTGGGCGGCAACGTCGGTGGCAACCAGAATGCTGACAGCCCCTTTCCTGAAACGCTGCATAACGTAGTCCCGCTGCATCTGGGACAGGTCGCCGTGGATAGCATCGGCGGACAGGCCGTCCTCCGCCAGTTTGACCGCGATCTCCCGGGTCTGGTCCTTGGTGCGACAGAAGACAATGCCGTAGAAATTCTGCTGCTTCGCGATAAAGCGCCGCAGGGCTTCAAAACGGTCGCGGTGGTTCACCATAAGGTAGTGATGGTCTACAGTACTTGCATCCTCCTCGCTCTTGAGGGAGGATATTTCCCGGGGATTATCGAGAAAGTTCTGAACAATGGCCCGGATGTCCCGGGGCATTGTAGCGGAAAACAGGCAGGTCTGCTTGTCTCCGGGAGTAAGGGCCAGGATTGACTCCAGCTCCTCCCTGAAGCCCATGGAGAGCATCTCGTCCGCTTCATCCAGGACAAGGGTCCGGATTTCACCGAGGTCAATATTGCCCCGTTCCAGGTGGTCGATCAGACGTCCCGGGGTTGCCACGATAATCCGTGGACGCTTTTTCAGCTCCCTGATCTGGATTCCCATGCTGGCCCCGCCGTAGACGGGAACAATGGAAACCTCCGGAAGAAAGGCTGAGAATCGCTTGAGGTCCTCTGTTATCTGGCAGCAGAGTTCCCTGGTGGGACTCAGAATCAGGGCCTGGGTACCGCGAAAGCCGGGATCGAGTTTCTGGAGCAGAGGAAGCCCAAAGGCCGCTGTTTTTCCGGTGCCGGTGCCTGCAAGTATAACGAAGTCCCCGTCGGAGTTCAGGAGTTCGGGGATAGCCCTGGCCTGAATCGGGGTAGGGGTGGTAAACCCGAGTTTAGAGATCCCCTTGAGGAGCTCTTCGGTTAAACCGAGGGATGAGAATTCTGTCATGTTTCCGCCTGTGCGTCGTCCGTGATAATACAGCGGACGGTATTTCTAACGATTCCTAACACACAATCGAAAGCAATAAGCATGAGGCAAAAACATATACCCATGTACCCAGGATTGAAGCTTCGTCCATAGCGAAGCAGGAAGTGCTGCTAAGATTCGTTTTTAACTCTTCCCCTCAAAGGGAAGGTCTGAACAGCACTCTACACCGGCAGGTGGAAATAATCAATAGGGTTCCGGTATTTGATGAATTCCGGTTCAGAACAGAAAAACTCCCAAAACACCCCCGGCAAGAATATAAATAACCGGGGTGGCGGGTTTCAGTTTATATGCGACACCAAGGGCAATAAACAGACCCGCGGCAGGCAGACTCAGCTGAAAATCGGTTCCCGGGACAAAAAGGGCTTCCCGAAAAATAAACCAGGCTGCCGAGGCAATCAGTCCCAGGGCTGCAGGTCGAATGCCTCCCATTACGTCCTGTACCAGGGGATGGGATGAGAAGTTGGTAAACCAGGCGGCGATGAGCACGATGATAATCAGCGACGGGGCGACCATCCCCAGGGTTGCGACGAATCCGCCGGGAATCCCCGCAATCTGGTATCCCGCAAAAGTGGCCATGTTTATGCCTATGGGCCCCGGAGTCGACTGGCTGATGGCCAGCATGTCGACAAAGAGGTTGCGGCTGATCATGCCGCCGTCCACAACCGCCTCGTAGAGGAGTGGCAGACTTGCCAGCCCTCCGCCGATAGTAAAGAGCCCGATATTGAAAAAGGTAATGAAGAGGGAAAGAAAGCTCATTGGACAACACTCCTGTGGCGGCGTAAAAGGAGCCCCAGGAATCCTGCTGCCAGAATAACCGGGAAAGGGGAGGCTCCGAAAAAGACCACCGCGCTGAAGCCGGCCAGGGTAAGCAGGCCGTCTACCCAGGTTTTCCATCCCTTTTTTGTAAGGGAGACAAGGGTCGAGACCAGGAGGACAGCGACGGCAACCCGGATACCCTTAAAGGCCTTCTGGAAGAGGGGCAGGCTCTCCATCATGGGAATAAATACAGCAATCGCCAGGATAATGATCAGAGAGGGGCTGACCATCCCTGCGGTTGCCGCGACGGCACCGGGGATCCCGCGTCGGGTATAGCCGACAAAGGTGGCAGTGTTCACGGCGATAATACCCGGGGTCGCCTGCCCGATGGCGTAGTAGTCCAGCAGTTCCCGGTCGTTTACCCATTTGCGTTTTTCCACCAGCTCAAGGCGCAGCATGGGAAGCATTACATAACCGCCGCCGATGGAAAAGAGGCCGATCTTGAAGAACAGTGAGTAGAGGACCATGAGGTCCTTGAAAAAGTCTTTCATATTTTCGCGGCAGTGTAACGTAAAGCAGACGGCCCGGCAAGGGTAAACGCCTTTCTCACATCAAAAGAGATTTCCCTCTTTGTTGAAGGACAGTTCATAGGGTTCACAGGCGATCTCCAGCAGCGGGTTTTTCCGGGCGCTGGAAATGAGGTTTTCCGAAATCTCTATCTCGTCCATGGCAATGGTGTTTTTTATGCGGACGACCCTGGCCTCTTCCTTGCGAATCAGGTTGCAGGTGCGAATAGCCGCCTGAATTGCCTGACGGTCGTTCTCCAGCACCATGGGTATTTTTACGCTCGCCGGTACAGTCGACGTCAGCGAGTTCGGGTAGGTCTGGTCAAAACGGAACTTGTTGAAGGCCCTCATCGTGGTAAAATCCACGATCCCCAGGCCGTTGCCGTTTCCATGGCTGACATCGGTAATATCCAGTACAGCGATACGGGCAATGGCCGGCCCTCCGGAGACATAGGGGGTATGGTAACGACCGACCACGTTGGTATCGAAGCCGGTACCGCTGATGTCCTTGCCGATCTCATCCATGATCAGGACTTCCAGCTCGTCGAAAGCCAGGCGCGGGGCAAGGCGCTTGGCCTCTTCCTGCAGCGCCGGTTCACGTTCGAGGATCTCATCCGCGGGGATTACCTCGACGCGGCAGGTTTCGTGATAGGCGTTTTCAAGGAGTCCGACGGCAAAGAGTATATTACTCTGTTCCAGGGTTTTGGCGGCGATAGCGGGTATATGCTCCGCCATTTTCCCGAATCCCAGATCGTGGCACACCTCGGCGCCACGCTGTTTACCCAGGCCGATGGTGATCATCTTTGCCAGCCCGCTTTCATAGGGACCCCGGAAGGCTACATGAGGCTTTACCCGGTTTACGATGACGATGCCGTCGGCTTCGTGGGCGTACCTGTCGATGTACGCGGGAAGATCGGGACCCGCGTCTCCCAGGTGTATGGTTTCCATGGTGGCCCTGATCGGAACACCCAGATACTCCTCGCTAAAGCCCATTCCTTCCAGCATGGACTTCTGCCCTTCCGCCACGGCCCCGCCGTGGGAACCCATGGCGGGGACGATGAAGGGCTCTGCCCCGGCGGACTTGAGCTGCGTGATCAACGCCTTTACGATGGCCGGCTGCTTGCTGATGCCCCGGCTCCCGACTGCGACGGCAATGCTCATGCCTTTTTTAACCTTGCCGAGACAGCTGCCGTATTCGAGCTGCTTGATCAATTCAGCCACCGGATCCTTCAGCACAGGACGTTCGAATCGCTGCCGGACCCGCAGCATCCGGGGGATGGGGACGGAGTCCAGCAGGGTGTTAAAAATAGTCATTGCAGGACTGCTCCTAAAAAATCCTCAAGGTTTGATGGCCACCCGCAGGCACTCGGCGCTGGTGGCCGCCAGATCGAATCCCTTGCGCCAGTCGTCCAGTCCGAACTCGTGGGTAACCAGCGGGGCAAGATCGACTTTACCTTCCGCTACAAGGTGGATCGCGGTTTTCCAGTCGTAGGGAATCTGGGATATCTCTCCCCGAACATCGATCTCTTTAACGATGATCTTGTAGGTATCCACCGGGGCCACGATACCGCCGCGGATTCCGCCCCCCGCCCAGAGGACCTTGCCGCCCTTGCGTACGATATCCAGAGATTCAGCGATGGGTTCGACGGAGCCGGTATTCTCCAGTACCGCGTCGACGCCGATTCCGCCGGTCATCTCCTTTACGACGTCCCGGATGTCCTCTTTTTCAACGTTTACGACCCGGTCGGCGCCCATCTTTTTTGCCATGGCCAGCCGGAAGGGTTCGTCCCGGGTAAGGCCGGTCATAATGATGGGACCTGCGCCGATGGCCTTGCAGACCTGCAGCATCAGGATGCCCCGCGCCCCCGGTCCCAGGATGGCGACGGATTCTCCCGCTTTTATACCCATCCTTGAAACGACGCTGTGGATGCTGCCGGCGGTGGGTTCCATCAGGACCGCCTCCTTGCTGCTGACGGAGTCCGGAAGTTTATGGAGCTGCTGCTCCGGCCAGATAACGTATTTCGCGAACCCGCCGCCTGTCATAAAGTGGGCCCGACCCTGCATGGGGGGAATGGTGTTGCAGATATTGAAACGACCTTCGAGACAGGCAGGGCATTCACCGCAGTAGAAGGTCACGATCTCGTGGACCACCCGCTCCCCGGGCGTGAAGCGGGTAACCCCGGTTCCAATCTCTTTTACAACCGAGACAATCTCATGGCCGCTTACGACGGAATTTGGCGGATACTTGATGTCCCCCTTGTCCTCTGACAGCCGCTTATGGATATCGCTGCCGCAGATACCGCAGTATTCCACCTCGCACAAAACATCCCGGGGAGCAAAGATGTTGTCGCCTATCCGGGGGATTGGTACGTCCGTAAGTTTGATGTCTCCATCAGGGTAGGTAACAAGTCCCTTCATGCTGCTCATGCCGTACTCCTTATTCTGTGAAATGTTTATCTGACGACGATTAATCCTCAGTGTGTTCTGCTGCTTCCGGCTGTTTAAACTCAGCCCGTACGCGCTCGGTGTGTTTCTGCAAATGCTGACGCAGGGTCTCGACCGCAGCCCGGCTGTCCCCTTTCTTGAGACACTCCAGAACTGACTGGTGCTCGGCAATGCTCGCGGCGGCTACCTCCCGGAAGTGTTCCTCCTGGGATATCTGTCGGATTATCTCGATAAGGACCCTGATGTTGCTGATGATATTGGTTATCCAGATATTTCCGCATTCCCGGTGCAGTATTTCATGAAAGGTGTAGTCCGAGACCCTGAAAGCTGCATGGTCATCGGCCTCCATGTGGCGGACAGCCCGGTCCAGTGCTCCTTCCAGTTCTTTGATCAGCTCCGGCGTTACATTCCGGGCAACATGTTCGATTGCAATGCTCTCCAGGGCTATCCGGATTTCCATGATTCCTTCAATCTCTTTCCACTGGAGCTGTCGAACCTGGTAGCCTTTCCAGTGCTGCTTTTCGATGATCAGGTTTTCCACAAACTTTGACAGGGCTTCCCGCACCGAAAGCCGGCTGACCCCAAGTCTCTTTGCCAGTTCCTGGTCGTCAATCTTGTCTCCGGGCTTCCATACCCCTTGGAGGATACCGTCCTTTATGATTTCGTATATGGTATCCGCCCGGCTGGCTTTTTCGAATTTTTGAAATATTT
>Ga0334895_1002009_pt1 | contig 18559 bp, 10 predicted proteins | sample GraSluR3_MG_7_FD_207229 | JGI IMG/M metagenome (GOLD analysis project Ga0334895, IMG submission 207229) | Sludge microbial communities from methane-producing bioreactor in Wageningen University, Netherlands - Granular Sludge_31_05-R3 | ecosystem: Engineered > Bioreactor > Anaerobic >... | reverse complement strand
ATATACAGCAGGAATACAGACATATATCCAAAACAGCAATAGATATGATCAACAAAAAGACCGGCAAGCCCAAAGCGTATCTCTATCACATTGCAACTTTCTATAAATCACTCAGCCTGAACGAAAAGGGAGCATTGAATATACAGGTCTGTACAGGAACGACATGCCATGTAAAAGGGGCAGCGAAGATAATAGACCGTCTCGAACAGGTACTAGGTATCAAATGTGGAGAAACTACCCCTGACAAGAAGTATACTCTGGAAGCAGTTGCCTGTCTCGGTGCCTGTAGTATAGCCCCTGTAGTCAAGATTGGCGAAAAAGTTATTGGAAATGTTCAGATCAAAGATGTAGAAAGGCTGATAAAAGATTCAGCTTCAATTGATAAGAAAGAGGAGCAGTGATCATGAAAAGACTTAATCTGGAAGATTTGGCCAGAATAGCCAGAGTGGAAAAAGAGAACTGGGCTAAATATAAAGGTATATTGATGGTCTGTACCGGAACGGGTTGTGTCTCTGCAGCTGGTATGGAAATAAAGAATAGATTTAAAGAGATGCTGAAGAAACATGATCTCGAAAAGCAATATTTGACGGTTGGGACCGGTTGTAACGGTTTCTGTGCAGTAGGGCCTATCTGTGTGGTCCAGCCCGAAGGGGTTTTCTACCAGAAACTGAAGCCTGAAGATGTAGAAGAGATTGTCGTATCACATCTTAAAAACGGTCAGATAGTAGATAGATGTCTGCATAAGGATCCGGTTACCGGCGCAATAAACAAAACGATGAACGATATCAAGTTCTTTACAAAGCAGCAGTTAATCGCTTTGAGAAACAAGGGGTTGATCGACCCCGAGAATATAGAGCACTACATAGCCCGCGAAGGATATCAAGGTTTGAAAGTCGCTCTAACCGAACTGAGCCCGGAAGAGATTATTGACAGAGTCAAAGCTTCAGCAATCAGAGGTCGTGGTGGTGGCGGTTTCCCAGCAGGTATCAAGTGGGAAACAGCTTACAGGGTAGCCAAAGAGAAGGAAGAAAAGGCCTATATCGTCTGTAACGCTGACGAAGGTGATCCAGGTGCCTATATGGACAGAAGTATCATCGAGACCGATCCACACACAGTGCTGGAAGGTATGATTATCGGAGCAAGAGCAGTAGGCGCACGAGAAGGTTTCATCTATATACGTAAGGAATACCCGCTGGCAATGGTCAGGCTGCAGAAGGCAATCGACCAGGCCAGAGAGTGTGGTCTGCTTGGTGAGAATATACTCAACACCGGTTTCGATTTCGATATCCACATCCATCGTGGTGCAGGAGCTTTTGTCTGTGGTGAGTCGAGTGCTCTAATGGCCTCTATGTCCGGAATGGCAGGAGAACCAAGAGCGAAATATGTTCATAACGTGGAGGTTGGTTACAGAGATAAACCCACAGTATTGAACAACGTTGAGACCTGGGCTAATATACCGGTCATAATAGTCCGTGGTGCTGAATGGTTTGCTTCCATCGGTAGTGGTGATGTAAGCAAGAACCCCTGGAACGGTTCATCAGGAACCAAGGTCTTCTCACTCGTAGGAGATATACGTAATACAGGTCTCGTAGAGGTTCCCATGGGTATAACCCTCCGCGAGATAATAGAGGATATCGGAGGTGGCATACCTAATGGAAGAGAGTTTAAAGCTGTCCAGACAGGTGGACCTTCCGGTGGTTGTCTTCCAGCTAGCAAACTCGATATGCCGGTAGATTTCGATTCTCTGACTGAAGCCGGGTCAATGATGGGTTCTGGTGGAATGATCGTGATGGACGACAGGACCTGTATGGTGGATGTAGCCCGTTATTTCATCGAATTCCTTATCGATGAGTCTTGTGGTAAATGTACACCCTGCCGGGAAGGACTGTTTGCTCTCAATAAGATTCTGTCCCGCATCTGTAACGGTGAAGGGAGAGAAGAAGATATTGAACAGTTGAAGAGTCTTTCAGAGACCATCAAAGAGACCAGCCTCTGTCAGCTTGGTGGTTCTGCTCCCAATCCTGTTTTGAGTACCCTGAAGTATTTCGAAGAAGAATATATCGAACATATCCGCGACAGGAAATGTAGAGCGGGAATTTGTAAACCTCTGATCAAATACAGTATCAACGAGGAGAACTGCACCGGTTGTACTCTCTGTGCCCGTAGTTGTCCGGTTACAGCAATTAGTGGTGAAGCAAAACAGGTTCATAAAATAGATCAGAGCAAATGCATCAAGTGTGGTATTTGCTATGAAGTGTGTAATTTTGAGGCAGTGGAGGTGAAATAATGAGTAATCAGACAGTAACAATTCTGGTAGATGATAGAAAAGAGCTCAAGGTTCAACAGGGGACCTATTTGCTGAAGCCGATTCTGCAAGCGGGCATAGTAATCCCGACTCTCTGTTATCATAAAGATCTAACTCCCGGTGGTTCCTGCCGTCTCTGCGTATGCGAGATAGAAGTTCGGGGGAAGAAGAAACTCGTCACCTCCTGTAACTATCCTATCCGAGAAGATTTAAAGGTCTGGACGAATTCCGAGAAGGTCAAAAAACATCGTAAGACACTGGCAGAGATGTATCTTGGCAGATGGCCTAATGTCAAAGTCGTTCAGGATGCAGCCAGGCAGTGTGGTGTAACCGATGCTTCACGGTTCAGGAGTGAACTGACAGAAGAGAGTGAGAAAGCCTGTATCTTATGCGGTATGTGTGTCAGAGCCTGTAAAGAGTTCATCCTTGAAAGGATAATCGACTTTGCCGGCAGAGGTATCAAGCGTCATATCACAATGCCTTTTGGCCAGGTTGATAAACACTGTGTAGGCTGTACTTCGTGTGCCTATGTCTGTCCTACCGGTGCGATAGAAGTTATAGACGATATGAACCATCCTGTAAATCAGAAACTCATTCGGGATCACGGGATGAAAGTCAATGCCGAAATGGCCACTCTTGACAGCTCCCAGTGCCGTATGCGGGAAGTAGGAACTGCTAACATAGTAGAGGTAATGGACCGTTATGATCTTCTTCCCGTGCATAACTTCAAATACGGCTCACATCCCGATACACCAAAGATAGATTCCAATACATTAAAGAAGCACTACTTTACCCAGGAACAGGCAGATGCCTGCTGGCGTGGTTGTTCGATGGCCTGTGCCAAAGCAGTAGATGGTTTTGAACTTAAAACCGGACCCTACAAAGGCCAGAAAGTAGTGGTGGATGGTCCCGAATATGAAACAGCAGCAGGTTGTTCTAACATGGGTTGTTTCGATGGGGATTTCGTCGTAGAATTCAATTTCTATTGCGATACATACGGGATCGATACGATATCAATGGCAACAGCAACAGCCTTTGCTATGGAATGTTATGAAGCAGGTTTACTGACGAAAGAGGATACTTATGGCAAAGATCTCCATTTCGGTAACTGTGATGCTGTTCTGGAATGCCTGCACGAAATGTCTCGTGGAGAGAAGTTCGGCCTGGAATTAGGGCAGGGTATAAGAATCCTCAGGGAGAAACTACAGAAGAGATATCCCGATAAGGTGCAATGGCTTCACGATATTGGAATGGAGGTTAAAGGGCTCGAATATTCTGAATACGTCAGTAAGGAATCACTCGCCCAGCAGGGTGGCTATGCTATGGCTGTCAAAGGACCACAACATGACGAAGCGTGGCTGATCTTCATGGATATGGTTAACAATCAGATACCGACTTTCGAGGATAAGGCGGAAGCGCTATATTACTTCCCACTCTTCAGAACCTGGTTCGGTCTTATGGGGCTGTGTAAAATAGTCTGGAATGATGTAGTCCCTGCCGATAATGCTAAAAAATATCCACCGCAGGTAGCGGCAAAGATCCCTGAACATGTCGAGAATTACTGGAAGTTCTTTGAAGGTATGACCGGCAAGAAGATCGGAGAGAAAGAGATGATCGAGCAATCAGCCAGGGTTCATAATCTGCAGAAGATAATGAACCTGATGATGGGTTACGGCAAGAGAGAAGACGATATACCGCCATACAGAGCTGTTGGGCCTGTAACGGAAGAGGAATACCTCTCCCGTCAGGAACGTTATGATAAGCAGTTAAGAGAGGAGTTAAAGTTAGATCCTGAGCAACTCTCACTGCAAGAAAAGATAGAAAAACTGCGTAAACACCGTTTTGAGCAGTATGATAAACTTATGGACGCTGCTTATGAACGTAGAGGCTGGACTAAAGAGGGAGTTCCCAGAATCGAAAGACTGAAGGAGCTTGGGATAGACCTGCCTGAATTAGTAGATATAGTTAAATCACTGCAGTAAAGCTGCAACAGTGATGAATAATAGATAGACAGAGACGGGGTTCGCTCCGTCTCTGTTCTAATTGAGATAAAGAGACAGAACAGGAGAGACGATGAGCATCAATATAGAGGAGATTTTCATACGTAATGTTCCGGGTAGCAGAGAGAGACTCATCAGATGCCGGGCAGGAATTGCCGGCTGTGGTGGCCTGGGGTCCAACATAGCAGTAACACTCGTTAGAGCCGGTATAGGAGAATTGATCATTGCCGATTATGATCGGGTAGAGCTCTCAAATCTCAACCGGCAGTATTATTTTCTCGAAGATGTTGGTAAATTAAAGACAGATGCCTTACAGGACATATTGCTCCGGATCAATCCTCAGGTGAAGATTAAAACTATAGTGGAGAAGTTAACCCCTGCTAATATTGGAGAACTATTTTCAGGAGTTGATATCATGGTTGAAGCATTTGATCAGGGTGAAAGTAAGAAGTGGTTGATAAACAGCTGGTCAAGCCATCACAGTGATATACCTCTCGTCTGTGGGACTGGAGTGGCCGGATTCGGTAAGACTGGTGAACTCAAGACTGTCAGGATTGGCAAACACTATTTCTGTGGAGACCAGAGTTCCGACATGAAAGAGGGGTTATGCCCGGCCAGGGTAGCAATAGTTGCTAACATGCAGGCTAATACTGTTATCGAGATTCTTATGAAGGGAGAGGGAAGATGATTACGGTAAACAACAGGGATAAGTTAAACTGGCAACCAGGAATGAGAGTAAATGACATTCTTAAGGAAATGAATTACGACTACAGCCTGATCAGTATATACATCAACGAAGAATACGTTCCAGAAGAGGAATACAACTCCCGGGAGGTGCCGGATAATAGTTCTGTCCAGATCATTCATCTTGCCCACGGTGGTTAAGCTGAAACAAATGTCTTCTGTCCGGGTATCTCTTTAATCGAAGAAGAACCAGCGAATACCGACGTTCCAGTGAATACCGGCTACAGGATACCCATACAGGCTTTCAGATTGCAATAAATTCCTGGCGTCTGCCTGTATATCAAACAATTTAGTTATACTAATCCTGATATACCCGTCAAGCATATTGGTAGATTCAACCCGATCGAGAGGTGTCTCGAATTCCCCGGTATGATGGTATACCAGTCCGGCAGTAATTGCGTTGTTGTGTAGGAGGTTATACCGGCATTCGAGATTGATCCTGCCATAATATAAGGGAATGAAATAGAGGTCGTTGTCGAGATGGGCATTGAGTTGTGATAAGAGGGACCAGTCTGTCACACCATAACTTCTCTTCAATCTATGCTCTGCCGAGATATATTGAGTGGTAAGCTCACCCTTGCCCTCAGAACGTTCAGTATAATCTTTTGTGGATAGTGCTTCATTACCGGAAGAGTTTATGTCGCCATATTGCACATAATCTCTCTGTCCCACAATCGCTCTTACTTCACCGATCAGAGAATTCAGATGAAGTGAAGAATATAGATCACGGGTTATGATCATTCTTATATAATCATCAAACTCAGCCCAGGGTGAATTATCCAGTATGCCAATCCCGGCAGTAAAATTATCGGAAACGTGGTAGTCCACAGTCGAATGTGTATAATAATCATAGATGTAACCGGTTAACAATTCGGTTCGAAGATCAAGCTTTTCACCCTTAAACCCATACACGGCCGAACCATCAGTAATAAAGGGGAGACTGTCGGAATCTTCCCTGTCAGCATTGGCGAAGTATTCCCAGGTCAGGTCAAGGTAATGTTGTCTCCAATCGAATTGCCGGTTCAGCAATATCTGATACGTGGTTCTTCGATCCTGGATTTCCAGAGGTGTAAAATCGTGGCGGATCTTCTCGTAGCGGAAGCCTAAATTGAGAAAGGGGTTATGCCATGTCAGGCTGTGTTCACTTATCTTCTCACTATAAGAGACATTGACCAGATATTCGACCTGATCACGGAACTTGACCGGAGGAATATCCTGATTCACATGCAGAAAATTCCAGCTGAAAGTATGATTGCCGAGAGGTAATCTGACATCCAGGGTGTAGTTAGAACTCTTTTCTCTGGTTCCCATCCAGTATCCGTCCTGAAAGAGGATGGCAGTCCCGATCTGAAAATTCTCCAGATCGAGAAAATTGTTCTTGGCCAGCCGAATATGTCCATAATCCATATTGAGATAACCTAGTCCGGCATAGGTATCGACGAAGGTAATCGGCAGTTCATAATCTCTGGATTCGAAAGTCCAGGTATGTTCGGTCAGCTTCTGTTCATATAAAGGAAAGTAGTTCTGAAAAGTATGTATGGGTATTGTGGATGATGGAAGAATGGTAAACCCATTCTTTCTCATTATAGGGGTATATCGATTCCAGGATATGAGATGATAGTTTTCGTTGTAGGCCGGTAAATTGATTGAGTTCAGATTGTGGATAAATGGTTCCTGTTGCTTTTCTATATACAGATCGACTTTTTCGTACAGGACATCCAGATCAGGAGCGCTGACAGGAATCTCTACCTCATCAGCGATATACTCGGGAACGAAGTCAATCTCTACTGTAAGGACACCGGTACTCGGCTCTCCATTCCTTAATGCTGGAGTAAATTCCCATTCCCGGACATTTGCTATGGCGAGGCTGTCAAGTTCCGGGATGGACTCTTTTACTTCTATATAACCGATTGTGCTATCCGGTAGAACTGTTACATCGAGGACTACTGTTCCCGATATCATATCTCTCTGCAATTCAGGGGGGTAATAGAGAGGGGCACGGTATACAGCTCTTGGAGGTTCGACAGGTTCTTCTTCGATTTGAGCGAATAAATTGTCGAGACAGACAGCAAACAGAGCAGTCAGGAAAAGGAGTAATAACAGGTAACGTGCCATAAAGTAAAGAGTCAGATTTTCATACTGGCGGGCTAAAGCCATCCCTTCCCCCTGTACCATTCATAAGTTTTGCGTAGTTCTTCCTTCAGGTCCCGCTGTAATTCGAAACCGAGCAGTTTTCTTGCCTTTCCTGTATCACAGATCCAGGCTCTCCCCTTCATCTCACGAAGTTTCTGAAGATTGATCAGCGCCTGCCTTCTGCTTAATTTACCCTTCAGTTCACCGAAAAGGGCTACTGGATAGACGAATAGCTCCGGTATCCTGATTCTTATAGTTTTCCTGTTCATTGCAGATTCCAGGGCGTTTATAAACTCATCCCAGCTGTAGTAAGAGCTACAGGAGGCGAAGAAGATTTCGCCGTAAGCTTTTGGGTTGCCGAATGTTTGCAGAACCATCTCAGTTAAACCGCTGACCGGAATAAGGCTGATGTATCTGGGACGATAACCGATAACAAGTGATATACCCCGTTTCACGAGCTTAAAATATTGCAGGAAATCAGAGTCACCCGGTCCAAATACGGAAGCTGGCCTGATGATAGTCCATTCCTTACGGCAGTTTTTTACTACCTCTGCTTCTGCCAGGAGTTTACTCTTTCCATAGTAACTCACCGGATAGCACTCATCCTCTTCCCGTTTGCCGGTTAGAGTGTCACATTCACCAGAAGCAGCCTGGCTGCTGATAAATACGAACTGCTGTAGAGAATCGACCTCATTAGCTGCTCTCACAATATGTGAGGTGAGTTCGATATTAAACCGTAAAAATTCCTCCCAGTTCTTACCACGTGTTATGGCAGCATTATGAACCAGAATGGTATTACCCTGAAGAGCCGATTTTAATTCTTCTGTATCCAGGTAGTCTATCACGGTTGCCTTAAAATCTGCAGGAAGGAGTGAGAGATCGGCACCCTTTCTCACGAGTCCGGTAACCTGCCACCCTCTGGAGAGGCATTCACTTACCATATTACTGCCGACAAACCCGTTAGCCCCGGTTATTGCTACTTTATGCATATTGTTTCCAATAAATTATCATATTATCAATCCCTGTATGCTATTTATTGAGAGAGGAAAGTGTCAAATATTTTATACCCCGGAATGCTCTCTCTCAAGAACGTCTGAAGTGGATAACTTGAATGAATCGTTTTGCGTGAAGGATCTTGTTCCAGACTATAAGCCAATCATACTGGGATAAGTTGCCTGCTTCAGCATTTTGGAGAAAAAATGAGTTAAATAAAAAACTTGACCAAAAGATCTTATGTTTGTCATAGATAATAAAAGGGTATGATGGATGCAGTTTGGCATATAGCAACCTTATCAACCTTTCAGGATTGATACAGGCGGGGAGGTGACTGATGAAAAGTCTGGTATTTTTTCTCGTTCCGATTATAGGTCTTATATTCATCTTTGGTTGTAGCGAAAGTACAACCGGGCCGTTGGGAACGGTATCAACTCCGGAATTTGATATCGAAAGCGGTACTTATGGGCATCCTCAGGTGGTGAGGATAAGCTGTGCAACAGAAGGTTCTGTGATAAGATATACACTTGATGATACGACTCCGACTTCAACATCGAGTGTATATAGTGATTCTCTTTTAGTTTCGACAACAAAGACTATCAAAGCTCGAGCATTCAAGGATAAATGGGATCCGAGTGATATGGCGGTTCTCTATCTGGTTATAGATCCTGAATCAGTTGTAGTCGTGATCGAATTCGATGAAAATCCTCTCTATATTCCTCTCAATACCCTCTCAACCATCAGGGCAAGAGCTTATGATAAGGACCATCAACCGGTAGTGCTTCCCCTCGATTTCTCTGTTTCTATCGGCACAATGATGTATCTCGGTTATGAACCTGAAGGTTGGAACTCGATAGTATGGAATCCGGGTATAACAGCCCAGAATGCCACAGTTACAGCCCAGGTAGGAGATATTACTGCTCAGAAATATTATCAGGTTATACCAGATCCCCCGGCGGAGATATCATTGACTGCTTTCTATGATGATGACGGAGATTGGGTACCAGTTCCAGCGGAAGGATTACCGGTCAACTTCCCCGGTGAAGTTATTATCAGAGCAACAGTACGAGACAAATACGGGAATAGCGTAATGGAGGATATCGGTATCCAGTTTACTGCTACACTGGGTGAGATCGAAGGGCTCGGTGTAACAGACGTGAACGGTACAGCCTCTGTCAGTTTCTCTGTAGGCTCGATAGCTGGAATTGCCGAGATTACTGCCATCACTATTGAGCCGGGTGAAGGTGATGAGTACATCTCCGAATCGCTGACAATGACAATATATCAGGCAAGAAAATTATAGAAGATTATGGCAACAATCAAGATAATAGGAAAGAAAACAATCGAATGATATAATCATAGACCGGGAGGTAATTATGAAATCAGGAGTATTCCTGCTCTCATCTATTATTACACTGATATTCTTACTCGGCTGTAGCGACAGTACTACGGATTCAAAGCCTCGTGTTGCTACTCCTGAGTTTAGCATAACTGATGGCATCTATATAGTGCCCCAGGAGGTGGAGATCACCTGTGAAACAGAAGGGGCAGAGATCCGCTTCACTACAGACGGGAGTAATCCCGGCATTTCATCAACACTCTATACCGGACCTCTGACAGTCTCTGAAGATAGTATACTGAAAGCTAAGGCATTCAGGGAGGAATGGAACCCGAGTGAGACGGCCACTCTGAATATAATCATAGATGAGGACTACGAGATCGGGAGAATTGAATTCAGTGATTTTCCTGATACTTTGCAGTTACAGACGACACTGCCGGTAAAGGTAGCACTCTTTGATATCGACGATAATCCGGTTCCTGACGGTATAGTTGTTAACTTTACCGCTGATAAGGGCTTCTTCGAGGGGGGCAACCAGGCTTCTACAAGCGGGGGAGAGACCGAAATCCTCTTTAATACAGGAATTATTGCCGGAGATCTGGTTATACGGGCCAGAGTGGGTGATATTATCGAGTCCGTGAGTGCCTGCATAGTTCCCGCCTTAGCTTCCCAGATATCAGTTACCCTGGAGAGTCAGAATAATGAGGGTGAGTGGGTAGAGTTTACAGAACCCATTCCTGTCGATTTCGGTTTCGACTTGAGAATAAAAGTCCTTCTACGCGATCAATACAATAATCCGACACCTGATATTGGGCTGAATTTCACTACTACCCTGGGTGAGATAGAAGAATATGCCACTACCGGTGATGATGGTTCAGCTTACGTATCATTCCAGCCTGGTTCAATTGTCGGTGAGGGAGTGGTATCTGTCAATACGACAGAGCCGGGAGCGGATGGAGATATCCTTTCAGCCGAGTTTACATTCTATATTTACAGCGATGAGATAAGTTCCCTTGTATTTACAGAAGATGAATATATGCTTGATGTTATTGGTGTCGGTGGTATGGAGTCCATTCTCCTGCAGGTCGAGTTACAGAATTATCTTGGTGAAATTGTTCCGGAGAATGTCTGGGTCAGATTTGAAATTACGATAGAGGGTAGCGATCTCGGCCTGCATTTTGAGAACCAGGAACAGAGTATCGATGTTCAGGCTGAAGAGGGTATTGCATCAGTAGCACTATTTTCCGGAACCGTATCCGGTTCCGCCCTTCTGCAGGCTGCTCTACTGGACGATCCAGAGATCCAGGACGATAGAGAAGTGACTGTCAATCCCGGTCCTGTTCATAATGTCGAGTTCATCACCGGCAGTTATGATACAGGTGAAAATCTGGGTGGAGGACGCTGGGAGATCGATGCCTGGCTCTATGTTCTGGATATTCACGATAATCCCGCTCTGGAAGATGGCACACCAGTAACCTTCTCTCTTGGTAATGATCCTGCTCCACCGCAAGATTGTTATATAACAGCTATCACTCAGGTAGAAGACGGTTATGCTACAACGAACATAAGCTATCACGGCAATGATACCTTCTCACAGATTCTTGTCCTCAGTGAGTTCAACGATACAATCCACGACGAGCTGGTCAAGTTACCGGTGCAATTTCCCCAGTTGGAACTTTATACGATCGGTAGTCATGTAGATTTCTTCTCTGATTCAGGTCCGGATGCCTCTGCTCAGGTCGAATTCCATGTTAGTGTGATCGATGGGCAGGGTAACAGTATATCCAATGGCAGGCTGCTCTGCACTAGTCCGTTTGGCCAGTTTGAATACTATGAATGGTTTGACGAAGATGATAATCTGATCAATGAACCTTATCAACATCCTGACCCTTACTACATAACCAGTTATATTGGCATGGCCAGAGGATATATAAGACTCTGGATCTGGGAATGCCCACCGCCCGGAGAAGATGATTATGTAAGCGAACAGGAGGTTGAGCTTACCGTATCTCTGGAAGACTCAGACGCTTCAGTCACCGGTGTGATTGTAATTCGACGCTATAACTTCCCCGAACCGCAGGTAAGACAGGAATAGTTCTTCGCGCACCAAACCATCACTGTTTACTTGAGCAAGAGCATTTTGTTTACCCTTTTACTCTCTTCTGTCTGCAGAAGTGCGAAGTATATCCCACTGGGAAGCGTATTGCCCTGAGTGTCTTTTCCGTCCCAATAGATTGCGTATTCTCCTTCGACAAAGCTTCCCGACAGGAGAGTAGCAATCCGTTCTCCTCTGACAGAGTAAAGGGAAATAGAGACTGCTGATTTATCCGGGATACTGAACTTGATGATAGTTCTGTCGTTGAGTGGATTGGGGTAGTTCTCTAGAGTAATACTTTCGTATGCAGGAAGAGATGTCTCTTCCAGAGATACCTCCCCAATACCGTTTGTAAATCTGAACACTCCGTCACCTGTTGTTCCCAGATAGATTTCATCCCCTTTATCAATAGAGCGGTAAGCGAAAGAGAGTGTGCCTCTTCTCCCCATACCACCGTTAACCTCTGCCCAGGTTTCTCCTCCATCCTCACTGATAAATAAAAGGAGTTCTTCATAGATGTTACGCTGGAAACAGCTGGAATAGACAATCTGATTATCATGCTCACTGACAGCCAGGCCCCAGACATCAAACCAGGGTATCTCTTCATCTGCCGCGCCATCGAGAATTACCGACCAGTTATCACCTCCATCAGAGGTCTTGATTATCCTCCCCTCCATTCCTGCATAGATTATCTGGCCATCGTGAGGGTCGAAGGCAATGATATGACAGGCATTATCACCACCAACCAGATACCAGAGAATGGTTTCGTCCCAGGTATTACCACCATCGTAAGACCTGAGCAGAAATGCTGCGTGCATTCCACTTTCACCGCCACCCCAGATTATATCCGGATTTTCGGGATGGAATCTGATAAAGTGAACACCGTATCCAATAGAATTCCACTGGCCCCATAGAAGTTCCCAGACTGGGTCATCATCAGTTATTCGCGATACGGAACTGGCATCAGTCGATAACACAACACCCGGCAGGCCGGGATGTGTATCTAGCGAGAATGTCTGAAAAAGACTGTCATACTCGATCCCTGCAGAATAGCAGTACCAGTTGTCACCACCATCGTCAGTCCGATATACAGGACTTTCTGCAGAAGATCCAAAGTTATTGGTGCAACCGGCAACAATACTGTTATGGTTGATAACTGCCAGACTCAAAATCAACTGATCTTCCAGCCCCAAATGGGTCCATAGAGTATCCTGCTCGTTGATGTTCTTGCTGTATATACCATTATCGGTCGCTGCATAAAGGTAATTGTCATAGAGCCGTAACTCCCTGATCATATAACCACTGAGCCCAATATGCTCGAACTCTGCTGCGATTGTAACACTCAGAAGTGTTAACAAAAGCACCAGGTATATCCTGCTCATAATGCTTCCTCCTCTTAATTTTCATCACCCACTTTTTATAATATAGTGACATATAAAATTTTTGTCAAGTGTATATCACCACTCTCCCTGCTACTTCTCCCTTAGGTATTCCCATAACCCGTAACACGTAACCCCTTGCTTCACTCCCGCCGGGGCATTGATAATTCATTGTTCATTATCTCTCTGCTTCTCCTTCCTCCGGTTTTCCAGTAACCCGTAACTCGTAACTTCCACCCTGCTTCTCCTCTTTCCGCTCAATTATTCACCGCCCTCTATTATATCTGCATCACAAAAATCACTCACTTTTCTCCATAAATCCCCCAACCCCTTATCAGCAAAGCATTCCAGTCCAACAAAATTTTTTTACCTCTTTTTTCTCCCCCTCTTTCTCCCCGAATCTCTCAAAATTTTCCTTGCAATTTTCCCGTTCAGCTTTTAGAAGTTGACAAATTCAGGATAAATAAACTAATTTGTCCTCAATATGTTAATGAGCGTAATAAATAAGACGAAAGAAGAGATAACATCGGATTTGTAAATTCTTAAATTTCGTCGTTAAAACAGCTTTGCACGACATTTATCATCATAATGAAGTATGAAATAGCTTTGAGAGAGCTGAGGTATTTAGCCTTTTACAGGTGAAATGTAAAAATATATGTAGTTAAGGAGCAGTATTGAAGAATTTTATCACCAACGATTCGCCAAAAAATCTCAAGGGACGGTTACTCGAATTGATCAGCAAGAGTAAGGAATTAAAGTTCCTGGTAGGTTTTTTCTATTTTTCAGGAATCAAGGAGCTTTATGAGGGTCTTAACAAAAATCCTGATGTGACTATCAAGGTTTTAGTAGGTCTGGACGTAGATCGTACTAATTTCGGTCTCATCGAGTATGCAACAGATGTGAAAAAATCTGATAATGAAAAAACCTATGACTTTTTTGCCTCTATAAAGAAATCTATCAATACAGAATTCTTTGATACGCAGGAATTCTATTCGCAGGTCAGATTCTTTTTAGAACTGATTGAACAGGAAAAACTTATAATACGTAAAACCTACAAACCTAACCATGCCAAGCTATATCTCTTCAAGATGGATGAAACTCAGATTACCAAAAGAGAATTATTCATCACAGGCAGCAGTAACCTTACCAGATCAGGTATAACCACCCAGAATGAGTTCAATGTCGAGATAAGTGATTACGGCTTTCCGGAAGCAGAAGAGTACTTTGACTCTTTATGGGCTGAAGCTGTTAAAATTACAGATTTTGCTGAACTTAAGAAGAAACTCATAATTCTCATTGAGCAGCAAACTCTCGTAAAAGAGATAACCCCCTTCGAAGCATTTGCTTTGGTTCTAAAGACTTATCTCGATCTCTTTCAAGATCAGAAAGAGGTCGGCACTGCTCTAATCGATCTTCTTGAAAAGAATGGCTATACTCCGTACCGCTATCAGCTCGATGCCGTCAGTCAAGCTCTCTCCATTATTGAAAAACACAACGGTGTGATTGTAGCAGATGTTGTCGGTCTGGGAAAGACCATAATCGCCTGTGCGATAGCCAAGCAACTCAGAAAACGGGGTATAGTTATCTGCCCACCAGGGCTGATTGGTGACAGGAACAAGAATAGCGGTTGGAAGAAATACCTCGAAGAGTTCGGCCTTTATGACTGGGAGGTGCGGTCCATAGGTGATCTCGAAGAAACCCTCAAATTCGTCAATCGTGCCGATGACATCGAAGTAGTAATAATAGACGAGGCACATCGATTCAGAAATGAAGATACAATCTTTTATGACAAGTTGAAGTCTATCTGCCGGGCAAAGCAGGTCATTTTACTAACCGCTACCCCTTTCAACAACCGACCTGCCGATATTCTTGCCCTGTTAAGCCTTTTCATTGTGCCCAAGAAATCTAATATAACCCTTCATAGTAATCTTATCGACCAGTTCAGGGCTTTCAAGGGTATATTCGATCGCCTCGGTTTTATAAAAAAGAACCATAATTCTGATGATGATGATAAGAGAAAAAAGGCACAGAATCTCTATAAAGCACTCTTTCAGGAAGAGAGGATCGATCTGTCCAGAGTTGCGGATCGGAGCCATTACCTTGCCCGTCAGATCCGTAATGTAATAGAACCGGTCACTATCCGTAGAAACCGTCTCGATCTTCTACATAACCCTAACTACAAGACTGAGGTCACCCAACTCTCCAAAGTTATGGACCCTCTGGAATGGTACTTTGAATTAACCCCGAGCCAATCTGAGTTCTATGATCAGATCATCGGATATTATTTCTCCGAGCCAAAAGACGGAGGTCAATTCAAAGGTGCCATCTATCGCCCCTTTGTTTATGAACGAGGGCTGGCTAAGACCTCGAGAGATCTGGTAGAGACATCGCAGACAAAGATGAGCATGGATGACAACCGTCAGTACATCCAACAGACTAACCTGTTCGATTTCATGAGAAGATTGATCGTCAAACGATTCGAAAGTTCCTTTGGCTCTTTCCGGCAGAGTATAATCAATTTCCAGAGGATTACCGGGAATTGCTTGACATTTATCGAAAAGACCGGGGAGTACATCCTTGACCGTTCTCTACTCGAAAAGATCTATGAGATGGATCTCGACAGGATTGAAGAATATCTCATCGAATATGAAGAAAAGATAGTTCAGGAGAAATACCCCAAGAATCATAAAAGATACAAAATAAAAAACTTCAAGCAGAAAGAGCAGTTTATCGCCGATATCAAATCAGACCTGCAGCTCTTTAAAAAGATACTGCAAGAGCTCACTAAACTCGATCTGGTAGCGAACGACCCCAAGACAGCCTGCCTGATATCACACATCAAATCAGAGTTCAATAAAAAGCCGAAAGAGGGAGAACCATCCCGTAAGATTATCATCTTTTCCGAGTATGTCGATACGGTGAAATATCTGGAAAAATCGCTAAAACAACATTACAAAGATCGTTTGCTGGTCGTTTCCGGTGACCTTAGCACAGCGAAACTCAAGCAGATCAACAGAAACTTCGATGCATCCTATCAGGAGCAGGAGGATGAATTTGACATTCTCCTATCTTCAGACAGGATCTCAGAAGGTTTTAACCTCAATCGTGCCGGTATGGTGATCAACTATGATATCCCCTGGAACCCTGTACGGGTAATACAGAGGCTCGGAAGGATCAATCGAATCAGTAAAAAAGTTTTCAATGAACTCTATATCGTAAATTTCTTCCCTACAGAGAAAGGTTCTGTACTTGTAAAGTCACGCGAAATTGCTGCCAATAAAATGTTCCTGATCCATACTGCTCTCGGCGAAGATTCCAAGATCTTTGATATTGACGAGGAGCCTAGCCCGGCAGGGCTTTACAGCAGAATAAATAAAAATCCCGATGAACTCGATGAGGAGAGTTTCTACACGAAGGTTCTAAACGAGTTCTCGAAAATCAAGCAGGAACATCCTGATCTGATCAATAGTTTCCGGGATTTTCCACCTCGTATAAAAGTTGCCAAAAAAGGCGAAGAGAACGAGCTTTTTGTCTTTTTCAAAAAAGACCGGCTCTATGTCGGCAGGGCACAAACGACAGCCAGAGGTAAAGCACAACCTGACCAGACATCTCTGGAAGACATCATCGATCTCATAAGATGTGAACCGGACGAAGAAAAACTCAACTGGAATACCGATCAGTTCTGGCATACTTATGAAGCGATCAAAAATTTCCGGGTTATCCATTCTAACCCCACCAGCGAACAGAGCGTCGAGATGAAAGCTCTCAATAACCTCAACTTTCTCATAAACAATCTTAAACCCTCAATAATGCCCTATTCAGGATTCCTGAGAACACTAAGGGAAGACATCCAATCCTACGGCACATTGCCCGATTATACTCTGCGTCGTATCATGAACTTCAAAGAAGATCGACCAGAAGAGATAAAAGAACTGATGAACGAGATAGGTGAGAACTACTTGACCAGGGAACTTGAACGCTTGAAGGACAACCCTCGGGAAATAATAATATCTATAGAGAACAGAAAATTATGAACGAAGCAAGAAATATACTCGAAACCATTGTTGAAGAATTTTCAGTAGAGAAGTTTAATCTCTTCTTCCGCAGGAAAACAACATCTTATCGAGAAATCATGGAATCTTCTCCACATCTCAACGACGAAGACTTTTCACATAGCATAAAACTGGGTGAGATACAATTTGAGAACGATGATCGAATTGTTATCTATCTTTTCAGAGCTAACAAACAACTCTCAGAACGATCGGGGAAAAAAGCTCAATACGAGAAGGCAAAAAAAATCTTAAGGAACCCTGATAACCAAATCTATTCAGCGGGTATCTTTATTTTTTTTGATGATACAGGAAATTTCAGATTCTCCTTAGTCTATTTCAAATCAGTGGGGATTAAAAGATTAGGTAGTAATTTTAAAAGATTTACCTATTACGTTAGTAAAGATCTTGCGTATAAGACTTTCTTGCATAGAATTGGAGAGGGAGAATTCACTAGTTTGGAACAAGTCAAAGAATCATTCTCAGTAGAACCAGTAACGAACCAATTTTTCTTACAATTCAGAGAGTATTTTGAAAAAACAAAGAAGGAGTTTGAAGCAACTAACAAAAATCTTGTTTGTCTATGGTTGAAAGATAATTATAGCGAAGAAGAATACAAAGAACAGGTCAACAAGTTTACCTATACCTTTTTGGGCAGAATCATCTTTATATACTTCTTGCAAAGAAAAGGTTGGATTGAGAATGAAACCAATTTTTTATCCAAGAATATAGATAAGTCAGCTTTGTACCAGAGTCTGTTAGAACCTCTGTTTTTTGAGGTTTTTGCGAAGAAAGAGAGTGACAGGAAAGATCCTATAAAGAATCAGTTTAAGGATACGCCCTATCTCAACGGTGGTCTTTTCGAAAGAAGCGAGCTAGAAAGAAAGCTGCATCAAAACGGGCATTTAGTTCTTTTCAGAGATGGATTCATAAGGGATCTGATAAAAACCTTTTTTGATTACTACAACTTCACGGTTGATGAAAATACTCCTGATGACAAAGAAGTCTCAATTGACCCCGAAATGTTAGGCAAAGTCTTCGAAAATACCCTTGCTGAAGAAGAAAGGGGGCAAAAGGGAACTTTTTATACCCCGAGAGAAATCGTTCATGTTATGGTAAAAGATTCTCTGTTAAGATTCCTCATTAACGAAACTGGTATCAATGAGAGCAAACTCCATCAATTTATCTTTGAGTCAAATGAGTTTAATGAAATTGGATTCAATAAAGAAGAGATAAGGCTTATGGATTCAAAGCTGGAGCAAATCAAAGTTCTTGATCCTGCTGTTGGTTCAGGAGCTTTTCCAGTTGAGATGATGCAGGTCTTAGTCTATCTGAGAAAACAATTAAGTGTCAGAGTCGGTAAGAATATTAATGAAGTATCATTGAAAAAGCAATTAATTAAAGAAAACTTATACGGCGTAGATATCGATCCCGGAGCGATTGAAGTTGCTAAATTGCGACTCTGGTTAGCCTTAATCGTAGATTATCAGAAATCTGAAGCCGAACCACTTCCCAACCTAGA
>Ga0334895_1002008_pt1 | contig 18561 bp, 16 predicted proteins | sample GraSluR3_MG_7_FD_207229 | JGI IMG/M metagenome (GOLD analysis project Ga0334895, IMG submission 207229) | Sludge microbial communities from methane-producing bioreactor in Wageningen University, Netherlands - Granular Sludge_31_05-R3 | ecosystem: Engineered > Bioreactor > Anaerobic >... | reverse complement strand
GGCAGCTTCATGGCGGATAGCTCCAAGGCAGCCAAAGAGCAAATGGCGAAGGTGGAGCTGCGTTACAAGCTCAAAGTTCAGGCTTTTGAGAAGAAGCGAGACTGGCTTTACAAGGTCTTCATTGAGGGCAAGAAACCGGTCAGTGGTCGTCAATCTGCCTATTCCAAGGAAGAGGTGGCAAATGCTCTAAGGCGGATGGGCTATACGAAGTTCAATATCTCCCCGGTGCTTTTTGACATACCGTCCAAGCCGTCCTTACCGGATATCATGATGTTTATCAAGCTCTCAGCCACGATGTTGCGCGACAAGATGAGCTTTGGCAAGATCCTGGAGATGCTCGCGGAAGAGCAGCCCAATCGGGGCTTTCGCGATGCTTTGCAGCAGATTGAGAGTCAGCTCAAGGCGGGCGCGGAGGGACGTGAAGTCTTTATGCGCTATCAGCACATCTTCGGCAAGTTTCCCGCCTATATGCTGGGGCTTGCCACCCGAAGCGGTAATATGGCAGAGGTTTTTGATGCCACCGCGAAATTCATCGAGCGCGATATGGAGATCAAGAAAAACGTCAAGAAAGCCTTGATCTCTCCGATGTTTGCACTTTTGGCGACCGTCGCCGCGGTGATCTACTATATCGTGGATATCTTCCCGTCCACGGCTCAGCTCTTTTTGAAATACGACATGCCTTTGCCTCCGCTCACGCAGAAGACCTTGGCGGCGAGTGATTGGCTGGGGGCATATTGGTGGGCTCTGCTTTTGGCGGTGGCGATACCGATCTTTATCATCTGGCGATGGTGGAGCACTCCCAAGGGACGCATCTGGCGGGATAAGCGCATTGTGAATCTGCCCATTGTTGGTCACTTGATCCACAAATCTTCAATTGAGATCTACTTCAGGGTTTTTGGCACCATCTATGGCGGCGCCGGAGACAATATAGAAACCATAAAAACGGCTGCAGAGGCTTGTCGAAATGCCTGGATGGAAGACCGCATCAAACAGATCACCATTCCTTTGATGCTCAAAGAGGGCATGGGCTTTGTGGAGGCCATGACGGAATCCGGAGCTTTCACCAGGACAGCGCTCACCCGCTTGCGCACCGGACAAGAGACGGGTACCATCCTGCAATCTGCCCAGCAGATTGCGACTTTTTATGAATCCGAAACCACATATAAGATGAACAACTTGGTGGAATACATCCAGACCTTGGTGGGCTTGGTGGTGGCGATCGCCATCACGTTCCTGACCGTGGTCTCGGCAGAGATTGCCACGATCTCTCCGCCAACGATGTAAGGTAATGATAAGTGCTTAGCAGCAAATTTGCCCAATATCTGGTTCAGAATGATTACTTCGATCTGGAGACCATGCAGAAAGCAGAAGTGAAGATGAAGGAATATGGGGGCAGTTCTGCCGGAGCTTTGGCGCGGGTCTTGGAGATCGAATTTGGCTCTCCGCACGATCTTGTCTACGAAGCTTTGGCGATCCACTATGCCTTCCCCACTTTCAAAAAGACCATCGAGGAGATCTCGGACAGTCAATTGGAAGCCTGCAAGAAGATCATGGATAGCATGCGGCGAGATAGTGATGAGGATTTCAAGCGCCGGCTGCTCTTTCACAAGATCATCCCTTTTGGGATGCAGAAAGGGAATCGGGACATCCTGCGGGTGCTAACCAGTGATCCCACTAGCAAAGTGGTTCAGGAAATCACTACACGCACACAGTTTAAACGCTTGGAGATCTTTTGGGCTCCACTGAAGACCATTGAGGATATCATCGAACGTGTAGCTCCTCAGAAGAATGAATTTCTGCAGCTTTTGGAAGAAGCCGGGCAGGTGCTCAGCGATGTGGCTGATGAAGATTCCTCCGGGCTGAATGAGCAGGAGCTGGATGAGGAGATCAATAAGAGCCTCCTGGTGAATCTCTATGAGGGTTGCTTGATCGAGGCGGTTCGCAAAGACGCCAGTGATATCCACATCATCCCCAGCAGCAAAAATTCGGTCGACATCTTCATGCGTATTGATGGCAAATTGCAGCTTTGGTTGCGCCAGGAAAATACGCCGCCTGAAGCGCTCTTGGCGGTGGTCAAGGATCGCTCAAACGGGGTCGATCGCTTTGAGCGGGACACAGCGCAAGACGGCTTTGCCCAAAGAGTGGTGGACGATCACCTCATCCGCTATCGTATCTCGATCTTGCCAATTGTCTCGCAAGAATATGAACGCCGCTTTGAGAGCGTGGTGATCCGTGTGATAGACGACCGCAAGGTGATCACGGACTTCCGCAAGCTGGGTTTCCAGGAACAGGCAGAAAAGGAGTTTTTGAAATCCATCAATACCTCCAAAGGCATTGTGATCGTTACCGGACCTACCGGCAGCGGAAAATCTACCACCTTGATGGCGGCACTGCACCATGTGATCCATCCCGGAGTGAATGTGCTAACCTGCGAAGACCCGGTGGAGTATGTGATCCGAGGCGCGCGACAATTGAAGATTGGGCACAAAATGAGCTTTGAACAGGCCATTCGCTCCATTTTGCGTCATGACCCTGACATCGTGATGGTGGGTGAGATTCGCGACAAGATTACGGCGGAAACAGCGGTGAAGCTGGCCAATACCGGTCACCTAACCTTCAGTACCCTGCATACAAACGATGCGCCCTCGGCAATCTCCCGGATGTATAAGATGGGCATCGAGACTTTCCTGCTGGCATATTCCATCAATATCATCATCGCCCAGCGTTTGGTGCGTAAACTCTGCGTACATTGCCGCAGACCGCTTTCCAAAGAGCATTGGGAAGCCGCGATGCAACTGGGCCTTAGCCGAGAAGAGCTGGAAGCGGGCAAAATATTCGAGCCGGTGGGCTGCCCGAAGTGTCATAACGGCTATAAAGGCCGTATAAATGTGGCGGAAGCGCTCTATTTCTACCCCGAGATCCGCCAGGAAATTGTGAAATCAACAAATGATATCGATGAGGAACGCATCCGCAAGATCGCCGAAAAACACGGCATGCTCTCCATGCGCGACAGCGGGGTGGAGCGAATGCGGGAAGGCCTCACCGACCTCACGGAAGTATTGTTTGTTACCTCGGAGGATTAGTTTATGAACATGATGGAAATGGTTCTCGCCATGTTTGCCATAGTGTTATTTACAACACTTTCGCTAACCTATAATCAGGCAATTTGGATACAGACAGACTATCTGAACAATGCTACCCTTGTGGTACAGGCCTCGCAGATTTGCCATTCCATCCTTGACGAAGCGGATGCCAAGCTGTTTTCTAAGCAATTGGATTTCTCTGATCTGGTCTCTGAGTATAACTTCGCCAAAAGCATAACATATCCTCATTTGCCCATCACCCTCAACGTTCAGTCGGTTGCCATCAATTGTGATGAGTTTGGTGATCCTCTGGAAGTGGATGACCCACTGAGCATTTGGAAGAAAGTCACAGTCACGGTCAGTGGGCACGGCTACTTGCAACGCCCCTATGTAATGCAAAGAATCTATGTTGAAACATCCTTCAGGTGAGCTAACATGAGTGTAATGCTGGATGTAATTGGAAGCGTGATCATCGGAGCAATTTTGATTGTGATGATAATGACGTTTCAGCTTCAGTTGCAGGAGACTGCGGGGCGCATTTACTATACCAGTTCTATGATTGATCACATGGATAATGCTGCCAGCAACGTGAATCACATTTTTTCCATGGCTGGTGTGGGCGTTCCTTCAGATTCGATTTGCGTTGCGGCCAACAGCTCCAGCATCACTTTCCGTACTTATTGGGATTGTGCCGGAGATTCATTGTCAAACGTCAAACACCTGATTGATTTGAGCCTAGCCGATTACGGCCATGATTCCGGCAGTGTTCTGGAAATACGGCAAGATGGCAACCTTATCATGCCCCTGGGGAATATTCTGTATATTGAGAGTATGCACCTGAATTACTACGATCAAAACGGTGCGGCTACCAGCAACTTGAAGGATATAATGTGTGCTGAGGTTTTACTTACTTTCCGGCGAGATTCTCCATGGCGGCCGGCTCAGCCGCTGCGATCGAATATCCAATTGAAATGCTATTTCATGAATGCCTATCTTCAAAAAGGAGGATGGTAAGGAGTACCGATATGGGACGCGCTTCACTAATGTTTGTAATCCTGATGACCACAATCTTCGCCTCTGTATTGGTAAGAGTCCAGAAAAGCATCGGCGGAGTCCCTGACGTATTGATCAGAAATCAACTCAACAAAGAGATAGAGAACGTAAGCGATTATGTGCTTCGGACCGCTGTGAGAAATGCAAACTCCAAAGAGTTCCTAGATGCAGTGCTAGATGGAGCAAGTACAGCCGGCAACATCAGCCATATTGAAACCTATGAATTGGGGGAAAGAAGGATCGGCAACTGTGACATCTTGCGCATCGAGTACAGCTATGCACATACTGCTGACCATTATAAAGTTAAAACCTACATCCGGGGGTTCATGCAGGGAGTAGAAGTCTTCCGCGACGCAGAACTAGCATTCAGCTACCCCATGGCGACATTAGGCAAAGTGGTCCCCAACGTGGTTTATCTGGAGTTTGAGCGCTTGCTGCTCTTTACATGGTTTAAGGATATACTCGGGTGGATTCTCGGAGTAGATTTTAATGCTCGCACGCTAGCGGATTCCTCCGGGAACAATTACGATAGCCAATTCGAGGGCTTTTCTCTTATCTCGGGCTCAGCGCCATATTATACTATTGACCAAAGCGGTCTCTCTGATGTGGAATCATGGGGCGGAGCTTACAGCAAGCGCTATCTGAAGTTTAACGGCTACAACAATTGGGTAAAAGTGAATAACAAACTAGAGGTCGGCAGTGAGGAAACTGAGCCGCTGGATACTGATACGGAGTTTTCTATCATGTGCTTTGCCAAAATTGACAAGGACGGAAGAAACTCATCCAACACCCTTGACAAATTGTTTCTTCCCGACTACAGAAAGCAACAAGGCACTCTGATCTGGATCCCCAGTATCCCCAGTGACAACACCAACAGCGACATGTGGCTCAAGCCTGCAGCAGGAATCTATTTTCACACAACAAGCACTTCCAGCGCAACCGGGACAATGAACTTTATAGTTACACAGGAAACCGGGGATACGCTGATGGTTTCAGTACCCTACACTCGCAAGACACCAGTGTGGAAAAGGGAAAGGTTCCTCATATTCTTTCAAGTCTATAACATAGACCCAAATCATGCGAGATACCCTTGGAACTCTTATGGCCTAACCTATGAAGCCAAAAACGACAAAAGCGTTTTGACAGCATATATCGATGGGCAAATGGTGGGGCAAAGAGTAAAAGACGGAGCCGTTCGGGCACATAAAAGTGAACATGGGATGATTTTAGGCAAAATGTCCCATTCTCATCCGACCGATTCTAACATTGGCGACCGCCACTTTTTTGGTATAATGGATCAAGCTGGGATGGATAACCAAGCATTTACTCCCACTGATATGTTATTATGGCATCAGGGAGTCATGAGATCCACCTTGGTGAAGTATATAAAGGATTAAGCTATGATTATCACTTTGATCACACAACGCAGGATCGGACTTGAATCGGTATTGGGGGCTTCAGGTTGGCACAATTCTATGCTCTTTTGGCTACGAAAAAATCTTCAATGCTATCGTAAGGAGATTGTTGCATGATGTATGCTACCATTGTATTGAACTGGATTTCACAATTGAGTATTCCGGGTGTGGGAGCATGTGTATTGGTGCTGTTTGTAGTAATCTTTTTACTATACGCAGTATTGCATAGTCATAAGCAATCTATGGAACTCCGTAAGAATAATCTGTACTTACAAGAGTTGATAAGCTCTTGCAAGCAAAAGATAGTGAAAATAGATGAACTGGAAAAATTGATCCCGGAGCTTCAGAAGATAGCTCGTCTGGATCACGATGTGAATACCCCGCTCTGTGTGATCACGATGTCTTTGGGCAGAGCAAAGAAGCTGGCAATCGACAGTGGCGACGATTCGCTCTTGGGCAATGTGGAAGACATCACGGACGCAGTAGCTCGCATCGGAGAGATTATGCAAGCAGTGAGAGTGCTGAAGAGCCACCCTTTGGTGGCACAGAATAAGGCGCATACATCAACAAAAGAAATAGGGCAATAGTTATGAGTACAAAAAAGATATTGGTAGTAGACGACGAGCAAAATATCCGAGATATATTCCAGGCTTTTCTCAGAGATATGGGCTACACGGTCGCAAGCGCAATCGATGGCATTGACGCCTTGGAGAAGATCTCCAAAGAGAAGTTTGATCTGTATATCGTGGATATCTATATGCCCCGCATGGGCGGGCTGGAATTGATCTCCAGGCTCAAGGAATTACAGCCATCGGCAGTGATTATCGTCACGACCGGCTATTCCGGTTTGGATGTGGATTTTCGCAGCATCCGGCAATCCGCCTTCATGTATTTGGCAAAGCCGATCCAGCCGGACGAGCTGATTCGCGCCGTGGAAGCCGGGCTTGCCCACTCCACGGAAACTAAGCCGGAGATGGTCAAGATCAATTTTGACGACAACACTGAGGGTGATAAGCAACCGGAGATGCTGCTGCTTAAGGGCTTTACTACCGATCAGATTTTGCACTTTAAGAGCATGGGCACGCTCAAAGAGTATAAGTCCGGAGATCATATCATGATGGACAAAGAAGATGGGTCTATGCTCTTTGTGGAGCACGGATATGTGAATGTCTATTACAATACCGATCTGGTGGACAGCCTCAAAGATGGCGACGTCTGGGGCGAAGAGACATTTGTGAATCCCGGCGCGCTTTTTTGCAGCCTGAGAGCTCATAGCAACGTGACCGTGCGGCACTTCCCCAGAAAGCGCTTGATAGAGTTTTTTACATACAACGACAAGAGTCTCACGGATCGATATATGCTCAATATGATCCAGTGTATGTATGTGAAATGGCGGCGGAGCATCGTGAGGCTTGGGCTTTCCAGCCGTTCAAATCCCATTGATGTGAACTAGGATAAGCAGATGAGACTAAGCTTTACGGAAGCTCTAAGCAGAGAGATCCCCTCATATTATCAGGGAGTCGAAAGATGTGAAATCATCTCACAATGGCTCACTCATCATGCCGAGCGGGAGCTGGAATGCAAGGACCTTCTAATGTATATCCTTCACAAGGCACGTGAGATCCAAGCATCGGATGTGGATCTTGGAGCTCCGGGATGCGACGGCAAGATCTGGATGAGGGTCTATGGCAGCAAAAACCCGGTCGAGGAACTCGGAGAATACTCTTTGGTGGATACCAATGCCATCATTCTATCTTGGTTGTCACCCAACCAACGTCAAAGACTTTTTATGCAAAAAAGCTTGGACTTTCCGCTCGCGTTTGATGTGGAAGGCAAAGAGGTGAGATTCCGCGGGACGACTTTCTTTGATCGCAACTCACTCGGTGCAAACTTCCGTAGAATCAACGATTCCATCCTGCAGGTGGAAGATCTCGGCATCCCGGAAGTGGTAGCAAATCGGATGAATCTCAAATATGAGAAGACCGGGCTGGTGCTCATCACGGGCATCACCGGCAGCGGAAAATCCACCACTCTCAACGCTGTGATTGACATGAACAACCGTCAAAATGCGGGACATATAGTTTCCATCGACTCGCCGATCGAGTATGTGCACCAGTCCAAGAAAAGCTTGGTGCGCCATCGTGAAGTGGGCGTGGATGTATTGAGCTTTGAACACGGCGCTATCGAAGCCCTCAGGCAGGATCCCGATATCATCGTGGTCGGCGAAATGCGCGATCCTCAGACTATCGCTACCGTCTTGGAGATCACAGATAGTGGACACAAAGCTTTTACCACCCTGCACACCAGCTCCGCCATCGATAGCATCCACAGGATCGTGGCAGAATTCCCGCCTGACTCCCAAGAGCGCGTGCGCAACCGTCTGGCAGATGTGCTTACGGTCTGCATGAGTCAGAAGCTGGTCCCTACTACAGATGGGAAATTGGCTCTGGCAAAAGAAATCCTATCGGTGGATTCCAGCGTTCAGGCAGCGATCAGGAACAAAAACATTGGCGAGATATATCAAATGATGGTGGAAGGCAAAAGACTGGGAATGTGTACTCTGGAACAAGATCTGAAGCTCCTCTATCAAAAGGGAGTAATCAGTCAGCAGACCGCCCTGAACTTTGCCAACAACAAAAAACGAATGCAGCAACTCATGAGCATGCTGTAGGCATTAAGATAAGGATTGATGATGAAGAAAACCCCGAAAGAGGCATACGGTATCTACCAGGATGGCAAGATCATCCGCATGGTACATCTGCGCAAAGATGGAGCCGAAACCTATCTTCTGGGCATGGATAGCATCCAATTGGAGCGGGACTGGTATAAGAGCGATCAAGCTATAGCCGGCAGCCCGGATTCAGACTTTATCCCGCTGGATTCGCATTTTATGGATGCGGAAGAGCTGGATATGAACGACTTTGCTGATGAGGGCGGACACACCGAAACTCAGCCCAAGATGGAAGTGAGCCCCACGACCTTGATGCTGTCGAAGTTTCCCATGCATCAAGGGGTGATTGCCCTAAACGTTCACGAACAGCATATTCTCAAAGATGAGCCGGGACGCATCAAGAAGAAAGATCTGGCAGCCTTCCGCAAAAAAAGCCTCTCCCGCAATCAGCTCAAAACCGGAGAGTGGAAATCCTGCGTAGTTTCTTCCGAAGGTGAGAGCAGGCACTGGCTCTATACGGGACCAAACCTGCTTTTGGACGCCATCAAAGATTATGCCAAGGAAGCAGGAACGCGCCTGTATTATCAGATTGCGGACGCAAACGACGTCGTGCTTACTGATTACTATCGGTTTTTGCGCAATACCGATCAAGCAGGCATCAACCTCTTAGTCTTCTTGGGGCATGAATTTCGCAAGGTCTATGTCTTCCAAGATGGGCAGTGGATCTCGACACTCCCGATCCACATCACTCAGCAGTTTCCGGAAGCAGACGTCATCTACTCCAAGATCGCCCTAGCTATGGATAGCGCTCAATTGGGCGAACCGGAGCAGATCGTCTTGGCAGGTGATCTGGCAAATCGGCAACTGGTGGAATATATGAATTCTCAGAGTATGTCTACCAAGACCAGCCTCTTGGAATTTCCCAATCTGATCTTGACCGATACAGATTCCGCTGAATATGCCGATCAGGTCCTGGCTCCCTATGCCCTTGCTCTTGCCTTAGCTTACAAGGCGCTAAATATCGAAGATGCCGCCTTCTCCAAGTGCACCTTCCTTCCCGCCAAAATCCTTGATAGCCAAAAGGAGTTTAAGGTGGTGTGGCACGGCTTTCTGATCTTGTCCCTTCTCTTTGGCTTGGTCTTGTATTCCACCGTGCAATACCAACAGAGAAAACTGGACATCAAGCAAGAAGAACAAAAGAAGACGGATCTGAGCTTTGCTCTCAACCGACTCAGGGCTGAAAACGCAATCGTCGAACAGCTCAACGATGACATCGCCCGCCTACGACAAAGCACCGACAAAGTCGGCAAGAAGCTGGAAGGGAAAAACCGCTGGACCGAGCTCTTTGATGTTCTAAACAGCACTTTTGCCACCCATAGCCAAAGCTGGATCTCAAATATGCGGCACTCAAACTCTCAGATATCCATCACCGGGATCACTTCTGATCGAGAAAACGTGAGCCGCTTGGCAGCAAGACTGCCCGAAAGCAAGATTCGCCGCGTCACAAACTCCAGGATCCGGGATCAAGTGGTCTGGAACTTCGAGATGGATTTTGTGCTGCCCGAGCTTGATTGGGTGGAGACAATCGCAAAGGAATATATGCCCGCGGCTCAAAGCACAGCCGCTCGCCCCCGCACCCGCAGCAGCAGGTCCATGCGCCCCCAGACTCAGGAACAGCTCGAGCAAGCTATCAATTATGCGTTTGGCATCCTGCCTCGCATCGAACAGCCCAATGTCCCCGTGCTTGACGAATCCCGAACTGACTACAGCCCGAAGGCATTGGCGCTATATCGTGATTTTGCCAAGGCAATCAATAAAGGAAACATGCTGGAATATCGCTTCATCGGCCATAGCCTGATCCACAATTATCCGGATAGTGATCTGATTCCCTTGACCAGATGGTGGTTGGCATATCGGCTGTATCTGGATAGAGAATTTCGCTTAGCTGAGGATGTCCTCAGACCAAACCTGCAGAAAGCAGATGATTATCATTCACATAACCTCTTGCTAAAAGCCCGACTGGACTTTGTGGCGGAAAATCGAAGGTTCCTAAAGATCTATGAAAGCATCCTGCTGGATCACCCGGAATCAGCCGCTGCCCGTCAAGCAGAGCTGGATCTGGCATTCATCGAAAAGGGGGCAGAAAGATGACAAACTCATCCAGAAATACACTCGTCCTCGCCAGCCTTTTGATACTCAGCGGCATCGTGAGCTTTGGAGTGCTGCGCAAAGCGGGACAAAATCTACAGCAAAAAGAACAAGAAACTCAAGAGATCCAAGCTCAAGTAAATGACTTTTCCGCGATGGTCGCAAATCGCGAAGCCTTGGAAGAAGAATATCAAAAACAAATGGCGATGGCCAGCCAACAAAGCAAGGTCATCCTAAAAACAGACAATTCAGCCATCAGTTATGACTATCTACTGCAAATCCTGAGATGGCTGAATACAGATCTGATCTATGACTTTGCCTTGTCAAATCAGGCAAATGACTACAATGAATACGTGATATCAGGACGAAGTCACTATATGGACATAGTTCACTTCACCAGGCTGCTTGAATATCAGCGCGCGCTTTTGACCATTGAGGATCTCACGCTCACCGCTGAATCGGTCGCGCATAGCGACACTGTGAGCTTCTCGATGATCTTCCGCACTCACTATGAAGAGGATGGCATCCCGATATCAGACCTAAGCTACAAGAGCATCCCCCGGTCCGTGACATCATACAGTCTCTTCCGGCCGAAATATACTGAGACCATGCCGGAAATGATCGCCCAAGACACAAGATTGGTGGATATTGACAATAGCAGATTGATCGCAATCAGTGAAGACCGTGCGTTTGTCCGGGACAGCCGAGGACTGATCCGGATTCTATCGCTACAAGATGAGGTTCTGTGGGGCTACTTATACAGAATAGATCATAGAGAAGGAGCAGCCATTTTTAGGGTAAACAAATATGGCTTCGAAGAAAATCAGATTTTGTATTTGAGCAAAGGAATTGAGGAATAAACCATGAAACAGCTGATAATACTATTTATAACGCTAGCCCTAATAAGTCCCGTCATCCTCCGAGCACAGGCAAATGCACCTTTGATCTCGGACACAGTCAGCATGCGTGCCGACACCCATATCAATTCGGCTGCCCAGATCTTGGAGCATTTTAGCATCGCTGAGAGCGGCAAGAAGATGATCAATTTATCCCAATACAATGGCAATATCAACATCCAGATCAGTGATATGCCATGGCGCAAAGCTCTTGATCTCATCGCTTTGCAAAACCGCCTCAGCATCGAAGAAGGCGTCGGCTTTATCGCCATCAAAGATATTGATGAAGAGCGTCTAGACGCAGTGATCGATGAGGACAAGATCGATCCGGTGATCCTGGAGCAAATGAAAGCCGCTGAAGTCAAGCAGGTGCGCATCAAAGCCGTCGCCATGCTTGCCGATCGCAGCTACCTGAAGAATCTCGGTATTGACTGGTCAACCGTCTTAAATGGCAAAGTGCAAGTCAATGCAGGATTTGCCGGAGCGTCTCAGCTCACATCCCCGCTCACTCTCAGCGGAAGTGGCAGCACGACCGTGGGAAACACAACGGTGGATGTAAACACCCTGATTCGCACCATCGAGTCAAATCAAAAGGGCAGCATCCTGGCAGAGCCCAGCATCGTGGTCTCCAGCGGCAAGACCGGACGCATCCAGGTCGGGCAAGACATCTCTATCAAGACTGCTGATGAAGCCGGAAACACGGTGGACGCCTTCTTTGCTACCGGTATCATCATGACCGTGACGCCGACCATAGTGGAGCTTGATGGCGAGGATTTGGTATTGATGGAGCTGTCCATCGAAAGATCCAGCGGCCAACCTTCAGCAATCTCGACCGTCATCACCAAGAGCTCTTCCAGCACCGAATTGATTCTATATGACCAAGAAGAAGCTGTGATCGCCGGACTCTTTGATACTGATGAGACCAAGATCCGCAGTGGCATCCCGATCCTCAAAGATCTGCCTTGGTGGGTCTTTGGAATCCGCTATCTCACCGGATATGATTCCTATGAGAAGCGCGAGAGGGAACTGATCATCACCATCAAAGCTGAGGTTATGGACACCGCCCTAGAGCGCTTGCGCAAGACCAGAAACCCCGAAAACACAGCCGCCAGATAAGCATCACTCGGTAGGGATCTGTGCGCATAGCCAGTAGACTGCTCTTGCTCTTTATCGTCATTGCGATAGTCTTTGGCGCATTCTTTTATATGTTTTACCATATAAAGCATGAAGAGATGCGCATGTATCGTGAAGCCGATCTGGAGCAGCGGCGACATACCATTGATGCCATCATCCGCATCAAACAAGAAACCCAGATGCAGCAGACCTTGGACTATGCGATCTGGGACGAGACCGTGAGCTATGTGCAGAACAAGGACCGGATATGGGTAGATCAAAACCTGAAGACCATCAACCCAAGTCTTGGCTACTCTTTGGTCCAAGTCTACGACAGACACGGCAAGCTTATCTATACAAAGGCAAAAGATGGCAATCCCGGTCTTGAGATGTTTGAGCTGGATACTGCCATCCCGGATTCACTCGGGAAACCCATCCGGAGCTCTTTCTTTGACCGCTTTCACCAATATATCCTGTCCTGCACGATCAGCAGCATCCATCCTTCGAACGATCACGATATGAAGACCCCGGCTCAGGGCTATCTGCTCTTTGCACATTCATGGGACCACGCATTTGCCGCTGATCTTGGCAAGACCTTGAACTATGAGATCCGCATCAGTCAGGATCAGCCCGAATCCAGCCCAGTGTCACAGCAATTTAACACACATATCCTCAGGGCACTCACCGATCACGACCGAAACACAGTGGCCTGGCTACAATTCTATAGTTCAAATCCATTCCTAGTCCGACTCAGAGGCATGGGAAACCTCATCCTCTTTGGCACTATGGGCTTCATCTTCATCTTTCTTTTGATGCAGTTCTTCCTGATTCAGCAGTGGATCAGCACCCCGCTTACCATCATCTCAAAGAGCCTAAACGATTCAGATCCAAAGCAGATAAACTCTCTCAAAAAAGCAAGGAACGAATTTGCCGCGATTGCTGAGCTGATCCAGCGCTTCTTTGATCAAAAAGAGAAGCTCGAAATCGAGATCGATGAACGCACAAAGTCCGAGATCAAGGTGCGCAACATGGAAGAGCAGACTCGCAAGATTCTGCAAACATCCCCGGAATCCATCATCGTGTCCAATCTCGATGGCACGATCTTGGATGTGAACCAAGAGACACTCAATCTGCTTGGCTTCAAGGATACAGCCGAGCTGATCTCTCAGAAACCAAGGATTGACAGCCTGGTTCGCAAAAAGGACTGGCGCCACATCAATGACATCTTGTCCAATCTCCAAAAAGGCAGCTATGTCAAAAATCATGAATTGCATCTTGAGAGTCATCCCGGCAAAGGCTTTCCCGGTCTGCTAAGCGCTTCTGTGATCATGGATAATGAAGGCAAGCCAAGCAGCTTTGTCTTCGTAACCCGTGATATCACAGACATCAGGAATCTTGAACAGCAGCTCAGGCAATCCCAAAAGATGGAATCCATCGGCACACTTGCAGGCGGAATTGCGCATGATTTTAACAATATCATCACCATCATCGCCGGATACATCGCTCTTGCCACCGGCAAGATAAATGATCCTAAAGCCGCCGAGAGCGACATGGACGCAGCTCTGCAAGCATGCCTCAGAGCAAAGAGCTTGATCGGCAAGATCCTCACCTTCAGCCGCCAAAGTGAACCTGACATGGAAGACCTGATGCTTTCTGAAGTGATCGAAGAATCCCTCCCCATGATCCGCGCACTATTGCCCACCAAGATCAAGATCGAGACCAAAGTCGATTCCGCAGGCTTTACAACAGCCGACAACACCGAGCTCCAGCAGGTTTTGATCAATCTCTCCACAAATGCCTACCACGCGATGCGCCCGGATGGAGGCATCCTCGGCATCGAGCTCAGTGAGATCCCGGGATCAAAGCTCGTGGGGATTGACGCCGGAGTGGATCCAAACATGAACTACCTGCATCTGAGCGTGAGCGACACCGGAAGCGGCATTGCCCCGGACATTCTCTCGCGCATCTTCGACCCATATTTTAGCACCAAATCATCCGGCGAAGGCACCGGACTGGGGCTTTCCATCGTGCATGGCATCGTGACTGGCTACAAGGGCTTCATCACCGTGCGCAGCATACTTTCCGAAGGAACCAGCGTAAACATCTATCTACCCATAAATGAGAAACCCAAAAAGAAGATAAAACCGGAGATGAAGCTTGATGTGCCCTTTATACCTGCAAAACTCATGATAGTGGATGATGAGATGGCGCTAGCTGAGATCTTTTGTGAAGCCTTGCAAGAAGTGGGCTACACGGTCGAAGCCTACACGGATTCCCTCAAAGCTCTGGCTGCTTTTTCGAAAAACCCCAAAAGCTACTCTCTGATCATCGCCGATATCAATATGCCGCAAATGGATGGCATTAAACTCGCAGAAAAGGTCAAGGATATCCGCCAAATCCCGATCATCTTATACACAGGATTTTTTGACACTCATCTGCAGAGCCGTGTCGAAGAAGCGGGGATAAGGAATGTGCTCAGCAAACCAATACTTCCCGACGCCATGATCCGCGAAGTAAAGCACGTGATCTACCATAACTCCGGCTTGAGCAGCTAAGCCACACCCGGCAGCATTGGTCAATTCAAAGAGAAAACCGGATTAGACTCCCAACTTCTGACAGGCAGCTTTGGCAGCCTCTTGATGAGCATTCTTCTTGGTATTCCCTTTCCCGGTGCAATGCATACCCTTGCCAAAGACCACTTCGACCGTGAAGGTCTTGTTGTGCTCAGGACCATCTTCCGCGATGGTGATATACTTGGGAGGATCTTGATTGCGCCCTTGCAGATACTCTTGCAAGATGGACTTATAATTTACCAACTCATCCCGATTCACCGTCTGCATATAATCCACCAAGATATGATTCTTTACAAACCGGGTGGCTGCCGCAATCCCACTATCTAGATAGATCGCGCAGATGAGCGCTTCCACACTGTCGGAAAGAATGGATGCTTTCTCGGCTCCGCCTGATGCTGCTTCTTCGCTGGAAAGCAGCAGATATTTGCCCAGCTCCAGCTGGTTTGCCATCAGGGTCAGATAGGTCTCTGAGACGATCTTGGACTTGAGCTTGGATAGCTTGCCTTCCTGCTCCGAGGGATGCTTGGCAAAGAGTTCTTTCGCCACCACAAAGCCCAGGATGCTGTCGCCCAAAAATTCCATGCGCTCAAAAGGGGAAGGGGTCTTGTGATCATTAAAATGACGGCGCAGATAGGATTTGTGGGTGAGAGCAGCTTTGAGCAGGGTAAGGTCGTTGAAATGGTAATCAAATCTTTTTTGCAGATTGGCAAGGCTTTTTTCCCATTTGGGATAGCTTTCCGGCATCCGCTTGCCATTAAAGTATTCTAGGATCTGAGAGATTATTTTCTTCAATTTACTACTCATTCTTGCTTAAAAGAAGCTCCCACCGATGTGCTTTGACACCGGCAGGAGCAAAGGTTTGGGGGTCTTAGCCTGAATAACGGGTGATGACTATCGCACTATTGTGCCCGCCAAAACCCAAAGAATTTGACAACGCGGCATTGACTTCTTGCTTCACCGCTGTTCCGGGACAATAATCCAAATCACAATCCGGATCAGGATTTTGCAGATTCATCGTGGGATGGATGATCCCGGTCTCAATACTCTTGATACAGGCGATTGCCTCGATGCCTGCTGCGGCACCTAGCATATGTCCCACCATCGATTTGGTGGAATTTATCTTAAGATCATAGGCTCGTGAACCGAAAGCAGTCTTGATCGACTGAGTCTCGCCTTTGTCATTCAAGGGAGTAGATGTTCCATGAGCATTGATATAATCGATATCTTCAGGAGTGAGCCCGGCATCTTTGATCGCCATCAGGATGGCTCTGGAGCTGCCTTCCCCATCTTCTGTGGGAGCAGTGATGTGATATGCGTCACCCGAGGCTCCATATCCGGCAAGCTCAGCGTAGATCTTGGCTCCGCGTGCTTTGGCATGTTCCAGCTCTTCCAAGACTAGGATTGCCGCGCCTTCACTCATCACAAATCCATCTCTCTCTTTATCAAAAGGTCTGGAAGCCGTCTGAGGATCATCATTGCGCGTGGATAGGGCTCTCATCGAAGTAAAACCGCCCACTGCCAAAGGTGTGACAGCAGCTTCTGTGCCTCCGGAGATCACGATGTCGGCATCGCCATATATGATGGAACGCATAGCTGTGCCCAAGGCGTGGTTCGCACTAGCACATGCGCTCATTACGTTGAAATTGATTCCCTTAAAATTGTGCTCGATGCTGATATGAGCGGCTGCGATATTGCCGATCATCTTAGGAATAAAGAACGGGCTAATCCGGCGAGGCCCTGCAGTGTGACACTTGATGCATTCCTCTTCAAAGGTCATGATGCCGCCGATTCCGGCTCCGGTGATCACGCCGGTGCGATCGGGATCAAACGCTGTGGCAGTCAAGCCGGCATCAGCGACTGCTTCACGCGCCGCGATCATGGCAAACTGCGTGTAGATATCGAGCTTGCGCGCTTCTTTGTGATCAAAGTGATCATCAGCTTTATAATTCTTAATCTCCGCGGCGATCTGAACCGGAAGTCCACTGGCATCAAAGCGGCTGATCTTGCCGACTCCGACCACTCCGCCGATCAGGCTTTGCCATGTTTGGGCTACATTATGCCCCACAGGAGTGATGGCACCTATTCCGGTTATCACTACTCTTCTTTGTCTCATATTTTACCTCTAGTTTCAGCTTGATTGATACTGTGATGACAAAGTATCCCGTCTTCTACAGTAGCTCATACAAAGGCGGTCTTCGAAAATGGAACCAATCCTGATATCAATGCTATCAGGATTGATTCCTCTTTGTCTCGATTAACCGAGTTTTTCCTTCAGATAATCGATGGCTTGGCCAACGGTACGAAGTTTATCCTGATCTTCATCAGGAATGGTCAGACCAAATTCATCTTCAAATGCCATTACCAGCTCGACTGTATCCAGAGAGTCAGCGCGCAAGTCTTCGATGAAGTTTGCTTCAGGAACGATCTGAGCTTCTTCGACGCCCAGTTTATCCATCACGATCTGTTTGACTTTTGCTTCAATATCCATTGTTCCTCCTATGTTATTGAAGAGTGTTCTATTTTGGGTTTCTCTTTCTTAGTGCATGGTGAGGCCACCATCGATAGCGATGGTCTGCCCCGTGATATAGGCACTGTCTTCAGATGCCAAAAACATGCAAAGACGGGCTACGTCCTCAGGACTCCCCATCTTGCCTAGCGGGATAGCTTTGCCATATTGGGCTCGAACTTCCTCGCTCAAAGATGCTGTCATCTCAGTCTCGATAAATCCCGGTGCAACCGCATTTACTCGCACGTTGCGGCTGGCAAACTCTTTGGCGCAGCTCTTGGTAAAGGCGATCATCCCGCCCTTGGATGCAGCATAATTCGCTTGACCGGCATTGCCCATCAGACCTATCACGCTGGCAATATTCACGATGCTGCCCTTGCGAGCCCGCATCATGTGTTTAAAGGCTTTTTGAGTGCAGATGAAACTGCCTTTGAGATTGATGTCCATCACCAGCTGCCAATCTTCTTCCTTCATGCGGATCATCAGATTGTCCCGAGTGACGCCGGCATTGTTGATGAGTGTGTCTATCTTATTGTGATCCTTGATGATCTGCCCAAATACCGCTTCTATGCCGGCCGCATCTGTCACATTGCCCACATAGCCATACGCATTTGCGCCGGAATCTTTAAGCGCCTTCACCGCCAGGTCGACGGCTTCTTCGCTCAGATCTAGCACGATCACCGTCGCCTTGGCTTTGGCAAACGCTTCAGCGATAGCAAAACCAATGCCTCTGGCACTTCCGGTGATCACTACTACGGAACTTGTAAAATCGTGCATTATATATTCCTTTTTAATAATCTTAGGGTATTCTCACTGAATGACGTTCACATCAGAACCGCTTCAAGCTCAGCAAGATCCACAATGCGATCAATTGAATATACCCGCAGTTCTTTGTCAATACTCTTTATCATTCCACTGAGTACTTTTTGAGGACCAAACTCGATAAAGAGCTCCACCCCACTATCTGCCATATAGCGGACACTATCCACCCAATGCACTGCTGAGATGATCTGTTTGCCCAGTTTCTGCCGAGCTTCGTTGCCATCTTTGCTGGGCTGTGCGTCAAGATTGGAAACCACCGGTATCTGACCGGGATGAAAGCT
>Ga0334895_1002004_pt1 | contig 18591 bp, 19 predicted proteins | sample GraSluR3_MG_7_FD_207229 | JGI IMG/M metagenome (GOLD analysis project Ga0334895, IMG submission 207229) | Sludge microbial communities from methane-producing bioreactor in Wageningen University, Netherlands - Granular Sludge_31_05-R3 | ecosystem: Engineered > Bioreactor > Anaerobic >... | reverse complement strand
CAGAATAAGTGTGATGATGGATATCACACTGAAAGCTGTCTTTCTCATACATACCTTCTTTACTCCAAAGAGGAGGTTGTTATGATCTATGTTTACTATTCTCCTCAGATGTGAAAAAAGCAAGAGCAGGACCGGAAATTTCGTCACAAAACGTTGCCGATCGGTTTGTCTCCGATTTTTATTGTCTGTTTTAAAATCCTGGATTACGATCATCTTGGGTGTTATGTATGTGATTGTGTTCCTGATCGGGGTAAGGACGATTTGCCTTCCAGGAGGATAATGATGTATTTGCCGAATTTCCGTCGAATTATGATGTACCTGCTCGTTGCCGGTACGCTCTGTTCCACTTCCAGCTGTCTCAGCCCGCTGGATTTTTCTTTCGAACAGTATATGGGTGCTTCTGTATCATCTTCTGAACAAGTTGTCGAGCAAGCGATCCTGAAGGAGATGGGATATGATGCATATGGATCGGGCAGTACCCATCTGCTCGCTCCTTCAGTTGCCGATTATCCATTTACTGCCGGACAGCTGCCGGTGTTTGATCCGATTCCTATAGAATTTGATGTTCCAACACTGCACGAGCAGGAGTTGCTGCAACAGGCACGCGATGAGGTAGTGCAGGACCGAAGCGTATCATCGGATCCCTTTCAGTTTGTTACTCGCAGTCTCACCCGTGATACCTTGCTTGCGTATGCCCGACAGAAATATGAGGAAGCGCTCTTGGTGATGGATAGTGAATCAGCAGGGGAACTGAATCGGCTTATCCCCTTTCAGCCTGATTTCTCTGGGGCCCATGGAGATAGTAAAAAAGCACGTGAGCTGGCACAACCGACAGCCCTGGCAGTATTGTATGGAGATGAGCAACCCTTTAAGGTCGCTCTCGCTGCAGCAGTGCTCACCCTGGATCCCGATGATCCTCTCACGGTTAATAATTTTGCCTCTGCAATAATCCCGACAAAAGATCCTGAGGCGGTTCTTGCTCAACAGGCTGCCGATATCTTTCGGTATGCGTATACCTTGAGTTTATATCAGGGGCAGGGAACTGCAGACAGTCTGATCATTCTGGTGAATCTTGGTAATGTGCTGCTTGATCTGCAACAGACAGAGCATGCAAAGTCCGCATTCATTCTTGCGCTGGATACTGATCCCTCATACTGGGATGCTGCTGTGGGCCTCGCTTCCTGCTACTGGGCGGAAGGAATGCGGTTGAAAGCTCGAGCGGTACTTGAGGATGCTCAGTTAGCCCGACCGGCACTGTTTGCGATGCAGGCAACCTGTGGGAAAGCCATTGAAGAACTTGGCGAAGTGATTGATATCCCGATTGATGCTCCTGAAGCGGTGCACGAGCAGGCTATCACCGCAGTTGCGGAGATTCCGATAGTTACCGCTGCTGATTTTATTTCATCAATGGATCAGAATACCCGAAATACCCTTCGTGGATTCGTTGAATATTTGAGCCCGATAGGAAGTTACCAGACACCGAAGATTACTCAAGTGACTGCCTATGGATCGCTTCAGGCGATGAGACAGCCTCATGGATTTGCGGCTTTATCCGATTTTACTGAATCGGTAGCCTTGTTTGCTACCAAGACTGCCGCGTCTCAAGCGCAGCAGATCATGAATCAGACAGGTGATATGGGTTTGCAGGTTGATATCACGGGAATTGATTTAGCCGATCTTGAAGCCCATCCGGAACATTATGCCCAGTACGAGGGGGGTCAAGCAACCGTATCAGGTGTTGATAACGTATATGCTTATGCAGCCGATATGGAACAGCAAGCGAGACAAGCAGAATTGGATCTGGCAAACAACCGTACAGCATCAAGTCTGCAGCTTGCCACTGAGTTGGATCCTTCATTCGTCATTTTTCAGTTGAATCCAGCTGAGTATGTTGATCCGGCCAATGTACTCATTCAGCGGTATAATATGATGCTCTATCAAATCAAGTACAACACGTATGGGAAATATCTTTTCTCATTGTCGCACAAGGCGTTCACTACCGTTCAGGCTATCATTCAGCAGGCAGGGATGCGTCTTTCGGGATTGGAAGAGCTGTTCGGTGAATGCAATGATGAGTGCGAGGATGCCGTAAAACAGTGGAATCAGATTTGTTCTTCCTATTGGAATCAGGCGACGTCCTATGCATCTGTACAATATGTGAAGAAAATTGCACCACAGGCTGAAGCTTTTTATCATGATGTGTTTCGTCACGTGGCTTTGATTTCAGCCCCTGAGGTCCGTGATCGTAAGGATCGTGAGTTGCGTGCAACAATTGATCAGGCAGTTGCTATGGGTCTTGAAGCAGTCCTTATGGCGTATGGAGCTTTTGATTATTACCCGGTACAAGAGGCCTGCTGTCAGGATAGGACACGGATCGATGAAATCGAAGAAGTAGAGACACAACGTGTGGCTAAGAACAGGGGAGAGAAGAAGCGATTCGACTCGGGAGATATTCCCCCGTCATCACCACTGTTTAAAAAACTTGATAGCTATGGTACTGATCTCGATATTCCGTTTGTTCCGATTTCCGGAAGAATCTCAGCAGCCCGGGAAGATCTGAAGATCAAGTTTGACATGCCGATCGGTGGGGGACCTGCACTGGACTACCGCTATACGAAAAACAAGTTTACCGGACAGAGTATGCATGATGGATCAGTATCCTACAAATTTTCAGGGAAATCTGGTGGAGCTACCCTTGAAGGGCGTCTATCACTGAGCGGAAAAATCGGCTTCAATGGGGATGGCTCGGTAAGTGATTATGGGTTTGGGGTATCAGGAGATGCAACAGCTTCATATAAAGGGGGATCTGTTACTGTCTCCGGTGGAACAACAATCGGTCCCGAGGGAATGTCCTTCACTGGGGATGCTTCAGGGTCCTTCACTGCACAACTTCCTGGTGCTGAGGCTGTCGAAGTCCAGGTTGCAGTACAACGGGATGGCTCACTTACCATAGATCCGCAGATAGCATTTGATCCTATCGGTGATCTTATCGGTGAAGCTGCCGAATCGGCAATGCAGGAATCAGATTCGCAGACGAGGGCTACAGATAAACACCAGGATAAGAAGGTTTTCTCAGGAAAATTTGTACTCTGATCAGTGTTTTCTCTTTGGATTATCGGGGAACCACCCTTTTTGTACTCGCGCCTCCTGTTCAAACAACTCACGGATACTCCACAACGATGAAAATCCGACTATACTTACGATTGCAGAAATCGTGAGGTTGTCAATGAACAGAGCGATACCAACGAGTATTATGCCGACTCCCAGGAATACCGGCCAAATCTTCTTGCCAAAGTAATACTCAGATTTGATGACGATCGGATGAAAGATCCCGATGATGATAAAAGCTGCAGCTCCGATAAGTAACCCGTGAAAACTCATAGTATGCTCCTCTCGTATTCAGTCTCACTCGTTTATTTTCCTCTCAACCGGATCGTTGAGAAGTGAAAGTTTCATCAGATAATCGTGTTGTACATCATTGCCTAAGGTGAAATGATGTTCTCCAAACTGCTTGAATCCTAGGCGTATATAGAATTGAATGGCTCGGGTGTTATGTTCCCAGACCCCGAGCCAGATCATATGGAGTTTATGCTCTCTTGCCAGATTGATGGCTTGCTGCATTAAAAGCGATCCAATATGCATGCGTTTATATGTTTTTAGCACGTAAATGCGCTGTACCTCGAGTGAATGAGGGTATTCTTGTTCTGTTTGTGCCAAGTCAAAATTGACTTTCATATATCCGGCAGGTTGCCCATGGTACAGAGCCAAATACCATTGCATATGCTCTGATGACAACTGTTGTGCTATGGTTGAAAGATTAAAGTGTTCATCGATATATGCTGCAATATCTTCTGGAGTGTTATCAGCAAGAAAAGTCTCAGTAAAGGTATCCATTGCTAATTGCCGTAGCCGATCAAGGTCGGCAAGACTCCCTCTTTGGATGATGATATCCTGCATGGGATCCTCCATTTGCTCTACCATAACAGTGGTTGCCGCCTCTGTCCATGTTCAGTGGGTAATTATCTCATGTTGCTATTGATCTTATCGTTACGAAAATAAAGATGGTATGACAATGCAAAAAGTTCAGATCAGTATGTGAAACTCTCTGATCCTATGATTACAGAGGTATTCATAAAATCACGGTTTCAATGCAGTGATCGGGACCACACAAACGCCATCGCTTCTGCGATAAGCTGCGTTTGTAAGGCCGCAAACTACACAAAGAGTGGTAGCTGGATGTTTGAATTTTTTATTAATATCCAACAGCTTAGCTGCAGCCTCGTCAATCTGATGTGCCCCCAGTTTAATCTCAAAAGCAGACCAGTTGCCATCGGGAAGTTCCACTATCGCATCAATCTCATCATTACTGTAGTCTTGGTAATGAAGGAGGTTCGCGCCGAAAGACTGAGCATAGATTCTAAGATCCCGTTCACATAAAGCTTCAAATAAAAAACCGAACGTACGAAGATCGCCAATCAGTCGATCTTCATTGGTGATACCCAAAAGAGAACAAGCAAAAGAGGGATCGACAAAATGACGTTTTTCCGACTGTTTTATACGCAGCGAGGATCGTAATGCAGTTGCAAATGGTTTTTGGTTTTCGATTATGAAAAGACTTGCAAAGATATTGAGGTAGTCGGCGATAGTATCCTCGTCGATGGCTAACTGTTCAACTCCTTGTATGTCACTCTTGAGACGTGACCTCGTTGCCGTGGTACTTTCATTACGTGCAAGTGATCGAAGTAACAACCGCATTTTTGCTTTATCACGTATTTTGTCATCCACTTTTGCCACATCGTTGGCTACTATATTGTTCAAGTATTGGGCTGGGATCTTGACTGCATCATCGGTCGATAGTTGCAGATTGCCAGGCCATCCTCCCCTCAAAATATATGCTGCCAAATCTTGAAGATTAATCTCTCCTGTCAAACTGTTCTCTAGATGTCCGGCACACAACTTTTTCAGTGATACCATTCCAGAGGAATTGCCTGATTCGAATAATGACATAGGCATCATACGCAATCTTGCTATTCGGCCGGTGCCGCTATGAATTATCCCCTTATGAGAAGGGGTAGCGCTACCTGTAAGGATGAATCGTCCCTTTAAATTGTCCTGATCGACAGTGAACCTCACTGCATCCCAGAGTGACGGTACTTCTTGCCATTCATCGATCAGACGGGGATGCTTGCCATGGAGTGCCAAAGATGGATCTAACTGTGCAAGTTGCCGATTCTGAAAGTTTCCAGCAGGGTCTCCGACAAAGAACACACTTTGGGAATGCTTCTGCGCAGTCCAGGTTTTTCCACACCACTTGGGACCCTCAATGCAAACTGCTCCGAATGTCCGTAGGTATTGCTCGACTGCTTCGTCAATTATTCGTGGTCGATAGGTATTGATATCCAATGATGTCCTCCTGCATAAAGAGTATCTCATTCGGTTAGATTTGGCAACATTATTCGGTTAGATTTCCTTATTCTAATCGGTTATATTCTTACTTTTACGATAGCATTGTGTACCTGTCAAGAAAAATAGACACGAAAAGTATTTAATTGTATTTCTCGTTTTTAAAAGTAGCCATATCCATTTTTTTATCTTGTTTTATTTTTCCAAAAGTAGACACAGCATACATTTTTAACCAGTAAATCAGATCAAAAAGCTGACGAGAAAACCGTTAATGGTAATAAGTAATGTGCAAAAAGACACTTAGAAGATTAAGAGTAACCTATTTAGTCATATTTCCTTTACTGCTATCCAGATTTCCCCAGAGGCGTAGTTTGACTGCTCTTGAGACATCCTGGTAAATGAGAAGGTAGGAGCTTTAACCAACTCGTAATGAGATGATGGTAACCACTGGGCATAGATATTCGCCATAGTTGTCTGCAGAGAATCAGGAAATAGACCGTCAAATGGAAATACTACCCACGTGTGTGATGCAACAGGAACCTTTTCCAAAGATGAATCGATTTCTTCTTCTGTAGTCAGAACACCGATGAGGTGGGTGAGATATCCCTCCTCTTTCATGAACTTTGCATCTGCTTCGTAAGATGCATTGACTACCTCATAGGGTTCGATATTCTGCAAAGTATGCATCTTCTCTCGCTGTCGGGCAGTGATACTTTGCGCAAGTTTTACTATTTCCTGATTCACCCCTTTAAATTGCATGGGGACACGTTTGCTTACCCCTACGAGGTTGAAAGCGGGCTTTTTTTCGATACGAAATTCCATATGTTTTCCTCCTTGTACCGATATGGTGAATGTAAGGGTGGGATATGATGTACACTTCCCGTTTTTGATAACTTCAGAGGGAAGATTGCCACTGAACTGTTTATAGGCTCGACTGAATCCCTCAAGCGATTGGTATCCATAGGTGAATGCCACGTCGGTGACGCTTACTCCACGTAGTAATGCCATGCCTGCTTCCGAGAGTCTCCTCTGTCTGATATATTCGTACAGAGTTGTTCCTGTGAGATAGTAGAATATCCTCCTGAAATGGTAGTCCGATACTCCAGCATAGTTCGCAATATTCTCAAGGGTCAGCTCTTTGGTAAGATGCGCTTCAATATAGTCAATTACCTGATTCAACTCTCGTATCATGATGCTATTCTCCTACAGCGACACTATAGCAGTATAATCATTGATTTGCTTGATGTAGGTATGTTCACTTATGTCGGATCATCATATGTCCATTTCAGATAGGTATGAATCGCTGTGTGAATGCGTTGTAGATTGTTATGAGTTCGTCTGGAAGATAGCGTAGAGCTGCCGAAGCGATGTCCTCAGGAATTCCATAGCAGGCTTCGGCGATGCCGCCTGCAATCGCTCCGATGGTATCAGAATCTCCTCCGATACTCATGCAGTTTCTGATACAGTCCTCATAGTCTTTTGACTCATACAGACAGACAAATGCGCTTTGGCAGGTTCCATCACACAGAGAACTCCAGCGGTAATTATCCTGCAGCCAAACAAGATCGTGCTCTAGCGGATAGTACTGTTCTTCTTCATAAGCCTGCAATGCTGTAGGTGAGTATCCACTGTGAGCAAGGAATATCTGCACGGCGGTTGCTTCAGCACCCATAATTCCATCGGGATGGTTATGAGTGATTGCCGTAACAGCATGGCTCATAGCTATGCAGGATTCCAGGGAATCTGCTGCCCATCCCACAGGAGAGATGCGCATGGCACTTCCATTACCGCAACTATGGTACGGTCCCATCGATTCATCATACAGCCATTGACGAAAGTTACCTCCATACCCTCGGTCTGGATAGATTTCCCCAAGTTCTCTCATATTTTTTTCGGATAATTGAGATAACCGTTGCCAGGAAGGACGTTTTTCTTCGTCCCAGTCAAGAATTGCCTGTGCCACTGTACAGGTCATCACCGTATCGTCGGTGAATGTGCAATCCTCATGAAACAATGCGAATTCTTTTGTCCTGATATTATGCCACTCGAATCGAGACCCGACGATATCACCAATGACAGCCCCTAACATATGCATCCTCCCGTTTACCATACTAGCATACCCGAGAGGATGAAAAGTGATAGTTGTCACGGGGTAATCAATACACAATCACATCCCACAGCGCCTTTTGAACCAGTGAGCATTATGGCAAGTGGAGATGATCTGTATCAGCGTGTTTCTTCGGTTGTAAAGACCACTTCATAGGAATCACCCTGTTCCTGATAAATAGTCTCCAAATCTTTTGTGTGAAACCCGATGTCCCAGTCATCGCTTACATAATGGGCACACGTACCACAGGAGGATGAAAGAACCCGTGGTACGGGTGCAAGTCGACATTCAATATGATGCTTTTTTGCGTATTTGCGAAACTGTACAGCTCCATACTGACTGTAGAATGTAGCGATATACAACCTCATCGTTTCTCCAAAAACAGTTTCCACCCATAATCAGTTTCTTCAACTGCTACCTCATACTTCATCGCTTTGGCGAATCTGCTTACATTCTCTTTTGCGGCAATATTGTCTACCAGCACAGTGAGTTCTTTTACTTTCTTATCGACTACTTTTTTGGTTTCAATAATCGGCTGTGGACAGGAGAGTCCTCTTGCATCAACTTCCATGAACTGCCTCCTCCTTTTTCTTTGCATATATGATTACTAATGCGATGGCGGTAAGTATGACAAATCCGAGAATTGTCGCCACCATGCCCCCTGTTGTGGGTCCCTGTGGTGAGGATGCGAGACCGAAGTTGTGGGAAATAGCAGCTCCTGCAAGCATGCCTAATACGCTCATGGCACTATCACTATTTCCCTCGCCTGCCAAGATTGTCTGTCTCAGTGGACAACCGCCAAGTAAGACTGAGCCATACCCAACCAATGCCATTCCTAAAAAATTCCATAGCCAATTGGTATGAGCTACACTTTGGCCATTGAAGCCCAGTGTGAAATTACCGGTCAACAGATTCATAATGAGTGCTGCGACAAAGACCATGACCAGACCAGTAAGGAGCGTGGTGTCTCTGAACAGGAAAACATCCCGAATGCCTCCTGCCATGCAGAATCGGTTTCGTTGTGCAAGGGCTCCCACAACAAGTCCGCCGATAAGTGACAGGATTATCGGGGCGTGAAGGCTTCCCGGTCCGGATGTACTGAACTTCAATAACGACGGGATAAAAAGAAGTACAAGCAGCATTGCGAGGAAGATACTACCGATGACCCCTCCTTCAACACGGGTCTGCTGGTAACTTCGACCAAGGGTGAACCCTTTGTTCAGCAGTATTGATCCTGCGATGATGCCTGCAATGAATCCGAAGAGGGCAACGAGGGCATTGAGATCTCCACCAGCGAGGCGCAGAACCATGCGGAACGGGCAGCCAAGGAAAACAAGGGCTCCAATCATCACAAAAAATGAAATGACAAAACGGAATACCGGGCTGGATCCACCCCTCGGCTTGAATTCTTTTCTCAGGATGCTGATAAGCATTGATCCAAGGATCAACCCGATAATTTCCGGTCGCATGTACTGTACTACTGCTGCATTATGGAGAGAAAGAGCTCCGGCGATGTCCCGATAGAAGCAGGCGATACAGAATCCCATATTTGCAGGGTTCCCCAGCAGGACCAACACTACCGAGATCACTCCCGTGAGAGATCCCGCAATCACAAGTGATTTCTTTTCTTTTGAGATGTTCATGTTTCCTCCGTGATAGGAAGATTATAGCCGTTGTTTATTTGAAAATACAATGGGAATTTATGTTTTCTTGTGATACTCTTGTCTTATGAACACGATATATTTAGATAACGGGGCGACTTCTTGGCCCAAAGCTCCCACTGTAGCACCTGCGGTTGCATCATTCATTTCAGATCATGCGGTCAACATCGGGCGGGGTGGGTATGATCGCGCCTACGAAACAGCTGGGCAGATTGATGGTTGCAGAGATAAGTTGGCTGCATATTTTGGCGCATCAGACAGTCGTAATGTTACGTTTACTCTTAACGTTACCCATGCGCTTAATACCCTTATTGGAGGATTGTTCACCCCTGATGATCACGTGCTAGTAAGTGGGATGGAACACAATGCAGTGATGCGTCCGTTGACGCAGATGCACATTCCCTATGCTATTATCCCGTGCACGAAGGAGGGGTGTGTTCAGGCAGAAAAGATACCCTCACTTGTCACACCTCATACCAAAGCTATCATCATAACCCAGGCTTCAAATATTACCGGTACTATTCAGCCGATTAAGGAAATCGCTGCTATAGCAAAGCAGCATGGCCTTCTTATCATTGTCGATGCCGCACAGTTACCGCTTAATTCTCATATTTCGGTTATTGACGATGGCATAGATGCTATAGCATTCACCGGACACAAGAGTCTGCTTGGACCCCAGGGGGTTGGAGGAATGGTGCTGTCAGATCATCTTGCTCAACGCATCAGACCATGGGCTGCAGGCGGTACCGGCAGTAAAAGTGATCTATTGGATATGCCCGATTTTCTTCCTGACAAGTTCGAGGCGGGAACACAGAATCTTCCTGGAATAATCGGTCTTTCTGCGGCTCTGGATTACATACAGGCACATAAAAAGTCCATTGTGAGCAATGAGGAACGCCTTACTGAGCAATTGCTTGCTTATTTCCTCTCAGACTCCCGGATCACAGTCATCGGTCCGCATGACATGCATGCCAGAACGAGTGTAATCAGCGTTGATTTTCCTTCATTGGATAATGCACAGGTTGCCGATGCTTTGTTTCTTGATGCTGGGATCGAGACAAGAGTAGGGTTGCATTGTGCCCCTATTGCTCATAAAACTGTGGGGACATTTCCCCGGGGTACCGTACGTTTCAGCCTTGGATATGCAACAACTGAGCAGGAAATCTCTGATACTATTGCTTCCTGCAAACGGGTATTGGATACGATGCATTGATGATTATCTTGAGGTATTTTGGACGCAGCCTCCCCCTGTTATCGCTCAAATAGCCAAGGATTTGATGTGGCTTTATCAGGTTTGGGAGTACCGACTATTGATCCCAGATACTGCTGAGCCACGCGATGTATTCAGGGAGGGAGAGCCCCATCTGTTGGTAGTACGCGATTTCCTTCTTCATTCTGGCTGTCAGCTTCTCAGCTTTCTTATCTGCGATTTCCGAGCTGCTTAAGTCTCCCACAAAGCTTCCCCGACCCACCATTGTTTTGATCAATCCTTCCTTCTCCAGCAACTCCCATGCTTTTTTTACTGTGATGATGCTGATTCTGAGATCTTTTGCCAAGGTTCTTATCGGAGGAAGCGGTTCGTTCTTACTAAGTTCTCCCGTGATGATCTGTGCTGCAATCTGGTCGTGCAGCTGCTGGTAGATTGGTGTCGTTGAGTTATTGATGATATCAATACGCATTACAATCCTACTTGACGAAATGATCGCACCGATAATCGGTATGCTCTCAACGTGAAGAGCACATAGAGGATAATTCCTGCACAAAGTATCAGCAGTTGTAATACAGATTCCTGTTCCAGGAAGTATGTCCGCTGATGATTAATCATTGCGGGAACCTCACAGACAGCTGCAAGTAATGTTGCCACTAAAGTGGCTATGATCACTGGTATCCCGTAGGATTCAGCCGTCCGATAATAGAGCGGAAAGAGAATCCAATTGAATATTCCGAATATGATGAACGTCAGGCCAATATAGGCAGCATTCAAGTCAAATCCAAAGTTTGAGCCACCTCTGTATACCAAATGATGAAGTAACATAAAGCAGACGGTAAAACCGATATGGATCAGCTCAAGCAGAGACAATGTGAGCATGCGGGCTTTAACCACATCATCACGACTGACAGGGAGTAGAATGGTAAACTGATTGTCTTTGTTAGCCCGATATTGTCCAAGCAGATTCGGGACCGTAACCATACAAAAATACAAAGGGACAAGAAAGAATATCCACTGCGGAATCATGATCAGTGCCGCAAAAACAAATGATGATAGGATATAGAACGGATGGACTGCAATCCTGAATTCTTTATACAGCAGCATATTCATGAGGTATCTCCCGTTTTGCATGATAAATCATGATATCTTCCATCGTGGGGGAATCCACCGTGAACTCGTCAAACAGTGGCAGATCGGTCTGTTTGATGAGGGCAGAAAACCCATACGAATGCTGTTTCATGGCAATCAGTCTGGAACGATGCCGTTCACTGAGCTGATCGGTATTGCCTTTCACCAGAGCATATCCTGCAATGAAATCTTCTTTGTTGTCGGATCCAATAATAGTGCCGTGGTCAATATAGAGAATATAATCGGCACATTTTTCGAGATCACTCGTGATATGGGTAGAATAGAGGATACTATGTCTGCCGTCCTCTACGATCTCCTGAAAGATTTCCAGCAGCTCATCCCTTGCCGCGGGGTCAAGACCGCTTGTCGGTTCATCAAAAATATACAGTTGCGCATGATGACTCAGTGCCAGGGTAAGAAAATACTTTGTCTTCATGCCTTCGGATAATTCCCCAACCTTCTTTTCAGGATCAATGTCAAATCGATCAAGATAATACCGGTATGCATCAGAGTCCCATTTTGCATAGAACCTGCTTACCACATCGGAAATCTTGGAAATCTGGTACGATTTATACATATCCTTGTCACCGAGGACAATGCCGAGATCCTGTTTGATAGCGACTTCATGATCTGTCATGGATTTCCCAAAGATCGTGACATCTCCGCTCTCGGGGTGCACCATATTGAGCAGCGACTTCAATGTCGTGGTTTTTCCCGCTCCATTGACCCCGATAAACCCCATGATGTATCCCTCTTCAAGGGTGAACGAGACATCATGCAGAGTGAATCTCGGGTATCGTTTTGAAAGATGTTCTACTTCAAGTAAAGGCATCGTATCCTCCGCACATTGTGTATACAGTATATACACAATATGTGGTTAATCACAATAGATTTCTCTCATCATTGAGAAAAGTCAGTTTCATCAGGCGGATGCTGCGGGTATTTCAGATTAAAATACTCATTACACAGCTGCGAACTGCGTTTTCATGTACTCAATGCGTTTGTTGATCAGCTGCTGGGTATAAACACTTTCGTAATTCATTTCAAATCCATGAATTGTTCCTTTGGTCTGAACAAGCTTGATATCGATCCCCTGATTTTTCAGCTTATGATAATACTCGATGGCCTCATCTCTGAGACAGTCATACTCATTGACTTCGATGTATCCCGCTGGCAATCCATGAAAGGCTGAGGCTTCATTCGGTGACATATAGGAGGATACAGGGGATTTTTGTACATGTGATGCATAGAGTTTCCACATTTTCTTATTGAGCTTAGCATTCCAGATCGGGGTGTCAGGAAACTGTTTCATTGAATTCGTGTTACAGCGGGCATCCAATACCGGGTATATCAGCATGCAGAATTGAGGCGCCGGTAACTGGCGGTCTCTGATCAGATGAGTCAAGCCGGCGGCCAAAGCCCCTCCCGCACTATCACCGCAGATGGCTATCTTGCGAGCATCTATGTGAAGCTCATCTGCGTGTTCCAGTATCCAATTGTACGCTGAAAAACAGTCTTCCAATCCATAGGGGTAGGGATACTGAGGGGCCAGGCGATAGTCGACCAAAATGACGTGAGCTGAACATCCTACAGCATAATCAGCCATGAGATGTTTATGATGGGCCGCGGCGGGCAGAACAAAAGCACCGCCATGGATCAAAAAGATACAGGGCGTCATGAAGTTACCTAGTGCAGGACTGCAGATCTCCAGAGGAACCGGATATCCATCATGACCGACGATCGTAGTTTCATGGTAATCAATTCCTTCCGGGAGTTGCTGAAGACGATAATGTAACCGGGTGATACGCTGCAGTATCGGCAGGACCGGTGAGTACAAGGGAACGGTAAAGTGAAGTTTGCTGAAATCTTTATGCACAGGATAAGGTTTCATCGTTGATCTTGCCTCACATGTTGATTCAGTGATTTCTCAGTATAGCATAAGCGAAACAAAAGTGTGTTGGAAGCATCGTTTTCTGAGGATCAGACACACGTAGTGATTCTTCCTTCAGCGGCTAAAGGGGAAAGAACGATTCCGATGTACCCCAATCAATGGAATGATGGCAAGGATAAGTACCACAGAAGCAATGATCCACAGTCCGTTGATACCTTGCGGATGGTAGTACAGCCAAATTGCAGCACACAGAGATGATACGAGGCCTCCGATCTGTAAGAAGAAGGAGGACACAGAGAGTAGCGATGCACGTTTTTCTGATGGTATGATTCTGTTCAGCAGTGTCTGTTCGGCTACTGAACCCATTGCCAGTATGAGATACATACCTCCATACCAGATGATGAAGGAAATTGGTCCCGTACTGAACGTCAGAGTTATCAGCGCAGCGGCAAGCAGTACACGAAGGAGGATCACCAAAAGAGGTATCCATCTGTTCATACGCCCGAGCAGTTTTCCCGATACCAGAGACCCCACAAGGGCTCCCGCGAATCCGATGAATGCGATAACCCCCAGTAAGATAGATGCCGTTTCATCTGATGTGGTCACAGCAAACAGACGCGGTTGCCAATATTTTTCCACCGCTGAGAGGAGGAACCCTAATGCGAAGGCTACTGCAAGTAGGGCTGTAAGGGAACTGTTCGTACGAACTATGGAAAGAAGATTCTTTGATGTCTCCTGATTTTCTGTGTTGCTTTTTTGGGTCTGCGGTTCGGTAATCCAGAAAACTGTACAGAAGATAACGATAAGCTGTAACAGTATGGAGAATAGGAAATTCCCCGTATAACGACTTGAGGGTACTCCAAGTTGTTCAAATCCTATCGTGACAAACCCGGCGCTAAGAGAACCCATGGAGAGCCCGATGGTTTCCCATATGGATAGTCTTGTGGTGATGCGTTCAAGAGAGTTTATTCCATGCTTTTCAATATACCAATCGATGGTTAAAGCTTCACCTGAACCTGAAGAAAATGAACGGGCAATACCGAGAAAGATCACCGCAGCCGACAGGGTACCCACAGAGGCACTGGATACCAGTAAGAGCGATCCTGCTACCGTACAACCCTTTGCAATCAGAAAGGTGATTTTCCTTCCGTATCGATCGGCAAAGATACCACTTGGGACTTCCGTTATGACAATAATTGCACTATAAAGTCCCATGAAAAGCGCAAGAGAAGCCAGTGAAGCTCCTTGCTCCAAGACCATCAGATTCATAACCGGGAGCGTAACTCCTAGAGCAAATGAATTGATCATCCAGATGATGGTGAATCTTACCATACCATGCTGCCTATTGTTCTGCCTCATACAGCAGAAAGGCATACTCCCAGGGTGTTTCATCCGAGGTTTTTGGTAATGTGTGTGCATCAAGGAAATTGCGTACTATGTGGTACAGTTCCTCCGCATCTTGCGTGCTGAGATGGGCAATGCCACCCAGTAAATCCCCAAAAAACTGCTGTGGAGCGTTCGATGCTTTCTCACGTCGTGAGGAAAGTGTTCCCATGAACCGATTGGATATTTCGGCGAGCATGACCTGGGAAGCCGTTTCACGTTCAGCAGTGTGAGCATCAGAGATATCGGTTCCGATTGATACATTCACATCTGATGCAATGAGAAAATCGGCTCTGATACCATTGATTGATTGATAATGGTGGTGTTCAACTAAACCGATCTCCTTGAGTCGATTAAGATGATGTCGGGCTGACGATGGGGCAATTCCCAATCTATCGGCAATATCTTTTGAGGTGACCGGCTTCCCGATCATCCGCATCGTTCTCAGGATTTTCTGCCTAAGTGGCAGACTGAAAATGCGAAGCTGCTTTTCCGTCTCGAGTCGAATAGTCGGTTTTTCACTAGCCATAACAGGCCTCCTGATTATCATTACAAATATTAATACGTTAAATATAGTGTAACGATGGAAGATTGTCAATTGAGTAATACAAAGGGTGTAGAAGAATTTCTCGAGGGGCGGATATGATCAGATCCTTCAAGTTATTAATGAGATTTTTTGTGAGAATATGTATGATTTTAACTATATTGAGCATTGTGTTCTCTTTTTTTGCGACTTACACTTTCAGTGTGTTACGGTTTATGTATCATAGAAGGAGACCGGGATAGGCCGTTCTCAGAACGACCCATCTCATATCTATCGCTTCCTTGCTATACCCTTAATCGCTCCTTCCGATGATCCGGGTAAGGAGGACTTATGCGATCTGGTCTTTATGCACTTCGATCCTGTCTGGTGGTGTTACTGCTGATGGGGTCATTTTACATCGGGGCACAACAGCTTATCTGGGATGAAGATTTTCATAACAATGCTTCAGCCTGGTTTGAAGATCCACCTCGAATGGTAGTTTCTGGCGGCCGCTATGAATTTTTCAGTGCGGGAAATGATGCCTATTCCTGGAGAACAACTCCCTTGCAGGATGGTGTGATTACGGTGGATACCTCGTGGATTGGACAGCGGGATACCCATGGGTATGGCATACTATTTCGTCTTCAGAATGCAAGTAACTTCTATTTTTTCTGGATAGCCGCACAAGGATATTACGTTGTCGGGAAAGCGCACAATGGTTCAGTATATCTTTTTCAACGCTGGACCTTTTCTGATGTGATTATACCGCATGGTGATAATACTTTGAGCGTAAGCATGTCAGGAAGCACCTTCAGCCTCAGCGTAAATGAGGTTCCTCTGTTTACCTTTTCAGATGATGCATACCCCCAAGGTGGGTTTGGGTTTTATACACAGCAAAGTGTTGCTGCTGCGTTCGACAACCTGCGCGTGTGGGAAGGATTACCGAGTGAAACCACGACTAGTGTATATGGAACGGTCTTGGACAAGACGCTGCCTGTTGCTCACATACCAGTTCGTGCTTATCTCATCAGTTCACTTGACGAGATGCAGGTAGTGCTCTCTGATGAAACGCTCAGTGATGCTCAAGGCAGGTTTGTCCTTGAACTGCCAAAAGATCATATCTTTGTGATACAGGCCGGGGTAAGTGAGCAGCAATGGAGAAGTGGAGGAGGAAGGTATGGGGGGACAGTCATTGATCTTGCCTTCCCTGAAGACCCTGAAGTCATCATTCTCCTGGAAGAGTGAGAAGGGGGGATCAGATGCATACTAAATCATTACGGATCGTATGGGTGCTGGTATTTCTAAGTATCTTGTCCTGTGTCCCGCTGTTCGCACTTACCCAACACGAAATCGATATGTTCAATACACTTGAGACGAAGTGGAAGGAGCGGAATCAAGCCTTACTACAGGAACGTAATACACTGAATGTCGATGACCCTCGGTATCTGGAGCTTACCAAGGCTATTGTCGAAGCCAATTACAAGGAACAGTATTATCGCGAAGCAAAAATTGATCGATCAAGTATGTGGGTTGTCCTGACCAATACGTTCGTCTGGTCGGTTTCTGATCTTGCCGAGACTGCTTCAATTATGTGGGAACAAGGTGAGGGGCTCCTGGAGAAAGTCTATAGTGCGAACTGGAGTGATCTCATGAAAGATGCGGTCGATTCTCTGATGCGTCAAAAAATTCGTGCCCTGATTCGCGATACTTTCGCGGCAGAGTATCGCACAATCGAGGATCATATCATGTCCAACTTCATTTCACCAAAGATAGACAGTTCAAAGACTCAACAGTATGCACAGGAAGCTTTTGGGAAAGTAAAAGATAATCTGAAGGATACCTACGTTGAAGAGGTGAAGCGTCAGGCAGTGGGTAAGAGTGCCGAGGAACTTAAAGCATATGGAGAAAAAATCGCATCACGAGTGGGAGGAGCTGTCAGTGCAGCTGAATTTACCATTGATATGGTGCAGAAGTATGTCATGTGGGACGATGCGCAAGTCACAATACAGAATCTGCTATCGGCTATACAGAATATCAAAAACCGGGAACAGTGCAGTGTGATAAAAGCGTTTAATATCTATCTTGGGAAAGAAGAGATGACGAGGCCTGCAGTTGAGAAGACCACCACGGCGAAGGTGCCTTCACCGGTAATACAAAATGCTCCTTTACCGGTTTCTTCAGAAGAAAAACCTGAGAAGCAGGAATCTGAACCCTTGTGGAAGACTCCCACTGAAGAACGTTTTGCATCTCGATCGGTTGAACAGGTCTTTGCTGACTATGGAGTGAATGCTCTTTGGCGGGTTGAAAAGACATTCATGGGGGAATTTCACTACGATGAAAAAGGAGCCATTCGATTTCAGATAAAGCGATGGCCCGCCTCATCTGAGTATGCTGGCCAGGTGATGCACATAAGAGGGATGAATGATAGCAATTACTTCATATTCACCTATGATATAGCGGATAAAACCTATCCATCTCCTGCAGGAATGATGATGAAAGAAGTCACTCGAGATATTCAGCGTTCCTGGTACCCAAACGGACAAATACAAGAATACAAACGGTATGTACAATCTTACTGTGCAGAACACTTGCGGTGGGATCAGGACGGAAATCTCATCGAATAGGGGACATGCATACAAAACTATTGCCTCTCTTTTCAGCTCCTGTGATTACTTGCAGATGATATGTATTCTGTGAGGAATTAGTCCCATCTACAGGCGTCTTCATGCCACCTAAAAATATTAATAAGTCAAAACTTATGACAAAAATAGAAAAAAAAGTTTGCAAAGCTGTGATAAATGTCTAATAATTCAAGCATAAATTGGTATTTGATATGACAAGAGTATCTGAACCATCGGCCAAGGCTGAGAGGAGAAAACCATGAAAAAGAAAATGCTGATTAGTATTTTGCTCCTTTGTATTGTGTCTTTTGTCTTTGCTGACGATGTCGGTAACAGTGAACCTGTATCGCCCGAGATTATTACCGATGAACAGCCTGATACTTCTGAAGAACCGGTGGTAGTGGAAGAACCGGTGGTAGCGGAAGAACCGGTGGTAGTGGAAGAACCAGTGGTAGTGGAAGAACCAGTGGTAGTGGAAGAACCGGTGATAGCGGAAGAACCGGTGATAGCGGAAGAACCGGTGGTGGAAGAGCCCCTGAGTCTGTAAACTTTCCTGTGTAACTGGCTTTCTTACTCATGGGAAAATCTCTCCCCATATTCTACTAACAATCGGTTCATGACCGGTCCCCAATCCCGGATCGGCATGGTCCACCGTTTTGAAGCC
>Ga0334895_1001998_pt1 | contig 18601 bp, 16 predicted proteins | sample GraSluR3_MG_7_FD_207229 | JGI IMG/M metagenome (GOLD analysis project Ga0334895, IMG submission 207229) | Sludge microbial communities from methane-producing bioreactor in Wageningen University, Netherlands - Granular Sludge_31_05-R3 | ecosystem: Engineered > Bioreactor > Anaerobic >... | reverse complement strand
TACCAAATTAGCGCTGTAAAGTAAAATGCCTATGTTTCCTAGTATTACTGGTTTATCTTAAACAGATTTGCATTGGAAGTGAGTATTGAGAAGATGTGGTAACCAGTATGAAGATAAAAAGGAGCTGAGTACTATGTCAATAGAGATTTCACTTGTTGGTAAAACGGCTGCGATAACCGGTGGAGGAAGAGGTTTAGGAAAGGAAATAGCAATGACCCTGGCAAAGGCTGGAGCCAAGGTATGGATAGGTAACAGGACGGAAGAGCAATCGGTAAAGACTGTCAATGAAATGAAGTAACTGGGATATGAAGCAGGGTACACAAATATGGATGTTGCAAATTATGATGATATGAAGAGATTTCTGGATGATGCTGAAGAATTTGGTAATGGAAAGCTTGATATAGTTGTCAATGCTGCTGGTATAGTTGATACTGATTCCTTTATGGGTCTGAAAGTTGACCAATTCAAGAAATTACTGGATGTAAATGTTATTGGCGTAAGTAATGCTGCCCAGGTGGCAATTGAAAAAATGAAACCCCACAATGACGGAAAGATAGTTATTGTGGCATCAATTGCTGGTAGAGAGGGACTTGAAATATTGTCCCATTATTGCGCCACTAAAGCTGCAGCTATTAGCCTTACACAATCTGCTGCCAAGGTTGCAGCTCATAACAATATAAATGTAAATGCTATTGCTCCTGGCATTATCAGAACAAAAATGTGGGAAGAGATACTTGATGGAGTGGCTCCAGAGGGAGCTGACCGAGATGAGGTTTTTGATGGATTTATTGAAAGTATGATTCCGTTAAATAGACCTCAGACCGAGCAGGATATTGCAAATACTGTGTTGTTCCTATGCAGTGATCTGGCTTCAGAAATAACCGGACAGACCATAAACATTGACGGTAGGGCTGTAATGAGTTAAGAGTTGGAAATATTGGGTTACTTAAGGGGAAACATTGTATATGAACAGTGCTAATGGTAAAGTTAAACGCTGCAGATGGCCGAAGTGTCCCAAGCAGCGTTTTGTTTTATGCAAAAAAATTCAATGTCAGAAGGAATGTTTTTATTGGTATTTCAAATTTATCTACCATCTTCACAAATTGAACACAATTTAAACACATGTTGTCCACTTCTTGCATATACAATGTATATACCAATAAACGAAAAAATATGTTATAGGAGTGGATCGTGTGAAAAGAGGATACAAATATATGATTGCAGTACTAATAATGCTGGCCATAATGGTCGGTTTTTGGTTTGTCAGACAAGACATGAGGACCCAGGCAGCTGAGTCAGTTGAGCAATCAATTACGACAAGTGTAATAAAAGGAAATATACAGCTTACCGCAAGTGGTTCGTCTGTTATTCAATCCAGTGAAAAGAAGGAAATAAATGCCATAACCAATGGGAAAATTGAAGAAATATTGGTATCAGAAGGGCAGGAGGTCCGTGAAGGCGACTTGCTTCTTCTTTATGAAAATTCCTCAACTAGCTCCGAAATACAAAAGTTGATGCTGGACCTTGCGCAGAAGCAATCAGAGCTTTCTGGAATATACGAGACCAAGTCCAGCTTAAATGTATACGCTCCAATTTCAGGATACATAGAAAATATATCAGCTGATGTGGGTGATGATCTGAACAATGGTTTTAAAGTTGCCACCATTACAAACAGTGACGTTCTTCTCGTTAAGGGCTACTATGTAAAAGGGGATTATGATCTAATAGCTGTAGGGGATAGGGCCAATGTAACGGTAGATGCCTACATGAGAACATTCTCCGGTACGGTTTTAAGCAAGAATGAGACTCCTCAAACCAGAGGGGGTGGGATAGTGCTATATGAGATAGCTGTTGGTCTGGATAATGCCGGAGCAATGGCAGCTGGTGATGTGGGACGAGTATCGGTTTTAAAAGGGGTGGGAGAATTGAGAAGCTATGAAACATCTGAATTCAGCTACTCAGACAAAAGAGATGTTGTAGCAGGAATTGTAGGGAAGGTAACCTCCATCAGTATAAAGGATGGGGACTTTGTAAACAAGGGGGACTTGCTCCTAACTCTTGAAAGCTCCAATGTCGACCAGCAGATAAGCTCCCAGCAGAACTCCATAGAAAAAATAAACCTGGAAATCTCTGAGAAATACGATGTTATGGATGATTATGCCGTATATTCGCCAATTTCTGGGGTTGTAACATCTGTAAATGTAACCGAAGGAGAACAGGTGGGAAACAACAACACACTTTTCACAGTGACCGACCTGAACAACCTTGAAATTGTCATTCCTGTTGATGAGCTGCAAATAAATGAGATTCAGATTGGTATGCCAGCCCTGGTCAGTGTGGAAGCAGCATCCGGAAAGATTTACGATGCCACGGTCTCACACATAGGACTGGAGGGAACCTCGCAAAACGGAGTATCAACCTTTGATGTTACCTTGAAATTAAGCAGTTCTGAAAATCTCAAACCTGGAATGTCGGGGGAGGGAGTCATTGTCATAGACAAGAGCACAGATACACTGTTGCTTCCAATAGAAGCCGTTCAGACAAACCGTGAAGGCAGCTTTGTCATTATGGCGGATGCCCAGGATGGTGAGCTCACACCTGTTAAAATTGGGTTGGTTTCAGAATCATATGTTGAGATTTTGGAAGGGGCTTCAGAAGGTGACATCATCAAGTATTTCACAACCTCACAAACTGAGCCTGCCATACAGCCAACGGAGACAAGGCTACCAGGCATGGGTGGAGGAATCCCAGGAATGGGTGGTGGACAAAAGGGTACAGCCCCTTCTGGAGGTGGGAATTAGATGCTATTGGAGCTTAAGGACATAACAAAAGTATATAAGACTGGAAAGCTTGAACTTAAGGTTCTAAAAGGAGTCTCTCTGGACATTGATGAAGGTGACTTCATATCCATTATCGGTCCCTCAGGTTCTGGCAAGTCTACCTTTATGAACATTTTGGGCTGTCTGGATACCCCGACTGAAGGAACCTATAATTTTGAGGACAGGGAGGTAAGCAAATATACCGCAGACGAGCTTGCAGAGATACGAAATATAAAGATTGGATTCATTTTTCAGAAGTTCAACCTCTTGCCGAAGCTAACGGCTATTGAAAATGTTGAGTTACCATTGATTTATAGAGGAGAAACCACTTCTGCAAGACGGCAGATAGCAACCAAGGTTTTGGAGGATGTGGGTCTTGGAGGGAGAATGAATCACAGACCTTCAGAAATGTCCGGTGGGGAGCAGCAAAGGGTTGCCATTGCAAGAGCGCTTGCAGGAAACCCAAAACTTATCCTGGCGGATGAACCTACAGGAAATCTTGATACCAAGTCAGGTGCTGAGGTATTAGAAATATTGAGGGAACTTAACAGAAATGGAACCACCCTTGTTATGATAACCCATGACATGAATGTTGCATCCCACGGCAAGAGGATTATCAGGATTCTAGATGGGGAGTTGAGCCAGGAGGTGTCGGCATGATGTTTGGCAAAAAAACTGGCATGAAAGCCGGTATGGTCATAAAGCTTGCCCTGGCTTCGATATTTTCAAACAAGATGAGAAGCTTTCTTACCATGCTGGGAATAATAATTGGAACGTCTGCGGTGATTATCCTGGTGACTCTTGCTCAGGCAACAACGGAAAGTGTAACTGAAAACATTGAAGGAATGGGAACAAATATTTTGAGTGTAAGCATTATGGGTACTGGGAATCAAACATCCCTTGACTATGAAGATACACTGGACATTTCCAATATAGATGGGGTTGATTCAATTTCCCCAATTGTCAGCGGACAGGCAACCCTGAAATATGAACTGAACTCCACTGATATAACCGTAGAGGGAGCGGATGAGGGCTATGCTCCTGTAAGAGGACAGAGCGTCTCATCAGGGAGGTTTATACATTTCCTGGACATTGAAAACAGACACAAGGTCATCCTGCTGGGGACAGAGGTTGTACAGGACCTTTTTGGTTTTGCCAGTCCCCTGGGGGAACAGGTCAAGGTCAATGGAACCAGCTTTACGGTCATAGGTGTGCTTGAGGAAAGTGAAAGTACAATCGGTGGAAGCAGCAACGATAAGGCACTAATACCTGTTTCCACTGCGGAAAGATTTTTCAGGTCCCCTGGAATAAAGAGCATCAACATACAGGCGGAATCTCCGGAGTCGGTAGCAGGGGTGCAGGTTCAACTGGAAGCCTTCCTTCTTCGCATTTTCAACAACGACCAGGAAGCATACAGAATCTTGAATCAGACCGATATGCTATCAACAATAGGTGAAGTTACTGACATGCTAACGATGATGCTGGGAGGAATAGCCGGAATATCCCTGGTTGTGGGTGGGATCGGAATCATGAATATAATGCTGGTATCGGTTACTGAAAGGACAAGAGAAATCGGTATAAGGAAGGCAATTGGTGCAAAAAGAAAAGACATACTGAGTCAGTTTATAATAGAAGCTGCAGTGATAAGTGGAATTGGCGGTCTTATCGGGGTGATCTTCGGGGTAATCGGAAGCTATATTATCAGCAATGTTATGGGCCTTCAAATGACCATCATCTTCAGTATATTGATCATTTCATTTGTGTTCTCCCTGGCAATAGGCATGTTCTTTGGAATATATCCTGCCAACAAGGCTTCAAGACTAAAACCGGTGGATGCCCTGATGTATGAGTAACCATCAAACCTATACCTGCGGAGTTTCCAATATGCTTTATTGCTTGGAGATTCTGCAGGTTATTTTATAGGGATCTTGCGGATCCAAAAGTAAAGCTTTCAGTGGATAGAACTTGGAATTTTGTGTATAATGGGATTATAGCCATAAAAATGGAAATAGGAGGGAAATCATGATTGAACTGAACATGGATCTATCGAATCAAAGACCTAAGGATGTAAGACAGCTATTTAGAACTGGAGAACTGATTAAGCCAACTTCAGGAATGTGCAGAGGTCATATCCAGGCTAACTTGGCTATTGTACCAAAGGATTTGGCATTTGACTTCTTGCTGTTCGCCCAAAGAAACCCCAAGCCATGTCCCATATTGGACGTAACTGATGTGGGTGATCCTGAACCTAAATTGATGGCACCTGGTGCAGATTTAAGGTATGATATTCCACTGTATAGGATTTACAAGCATGGAGAACTGGTTGACGAGGTTTCAAACCTAAAGGATTATTGGAGAGACGATCTTGTTGGATTCTTGCTGGGATGCAGCTTCTCATTCGAATCAGCAATGATAAATGCATCAATACCTATCAGGCACATAGAGGACAATCACAATGTTCCAATGTACATAACCGATATGGATTGTGTACCCGCTGGAAATTTCCACGGGAAGATGGTAGTCAGCATGAGACCTGTTCCCTATAACCTGGTACCAAGAGCTGTACAGGCCACATCAAGATTTCCATCTGTCCATGGAGCTCCAATCCATATTGGGGACCCATCAAGGATTGGAATAAAGGATGTCAATAAACCGGACTTTGGAGATCCTTCCGTGATAAAGGATGGCGAGGTTCCAGTATTTTGGGCATGCGGTGTAACTCCGCAATCAATAGCCATGACAAGCAAGCCGGAGCTTATGATCACACATGCACCAGGACACATGTTCATATGTGATCCCAAGGATGAAGATCTGGCTGTATTGTAGAAGCATAAATAAAATCAAACAGAATGAAGGGTTAAAATGGAGTTTGGAAGAAAGCTATATTCATTGGGAGAAATATACACAATACTATATAAAGGTATAAGGACTGCACCACTTATGTCAAAAGCGAGGCGCAAGGGCGAGATGAGCTCTGAATTTATGGAGAGGATCATGCTGGCTGTAACTGAGGTCAATGGATGTCCTCTTTGTTCTTATGCCCATACCAAAATGGCTCTTGAGGCTGGGATGAGCAACGAAGAAATTCACAACATGCTTTCGGGAGTCATGGAGGATGTACCAGAGGATGAACTGCAGGCTGTTATGTTTGCACAGCATTATGCCGATTCAAGGGGAAAGCCTTCAAAGGAATCTTGGGACAGGGTTGTCCACAGCTATGGTAAAATTAAATCACAGGGTATACTTGGAGCCATTCGGGCGATTATGATGGGCAATGCCCTTGGAATACCTTGGGGTTCATTTTTAAACAGGTTTAAGGGAAAGCCCGATGAGAGGAGCAGCCTGGGCTATGAGTTGGCTGTAATTGTGGTCGGCAGTCTGATGGTACCAATTGCAATGGTTCATGCTCTGATAGGTTCAATTTTGAATAAAAGGGATGATTAATTTTAATCCCACCTCCAATAAGATCTTATTGGAGGTGGGATTTACTGCTTATGATCTATACTCACTGCATTCTACTGTTAAAATGTTTTCTTCTTCGGTTGTGGTATTACTTTAGACATTCTTATATGTCAATATATTGTTTACAGACTTATCAAATGATATACTGACTGTAAACATGTAGCTGAACAATTAGTAAAAAAAATAGTATAGACAACAGCTGGAGGAAGAAAAATTCAACCAAGGTTTCTTGGAAGAGTTGTACAATATAATACTCAAAGTATATTGATTGCCTAATGGTAAGCGGTTCAATTCTGAGCTGGCGGAGGGATTTGTCGAGATGATGAGTATGGTAAAGTTACAATCATCAGAGTTCAAATCAGGAGGTTTTTATGGTCAAAAGTTATAAGGAAAATCAAATGCTAAAACTAAACAAGTATGCTAGGGAATATATTGAAAACAAGGATAACGAGGTGGACTATCAAAAGATCTCCCAACAGATGAAGGAATTTTCTGGTGCTGAATATGTAATGTTCGATATCTTTGATGAGAACGGCAAGGATTTCACCCTCGTTGGATTTGAAGGGAACAGAAATAACATAGAAAAAGCCATGGATATAATCGGATACAATATCCTTGGCAAGAAATTCAAATACGAGGAGGGTAGAAACGAGAAGTTTGAAAAATCAATAGTTACCAAGGTCGACTCCTTAAAAGAGCTTGTGGGCAGTGCATTGCCCAGTTCAGTAACATCAATATTGGAGAAAATATTTAAAATAGAGAGTATCCTTACAGTTATAATAACAAAGGATGAGAAAACAATAGGTAACTTCATTTTGATATTCAATAAAGAGCAAATTGAAACCAGCGACGATATGCTGGAGCTATTTGCATCACAGGTTGGGTTATTCATAGACAAGAAAAAAATGGAACAGAGGAGTCAGGATTCCATCAATAGATTTCAGTCCCTATTGAAAAACAGTGTCAGCATAATTACCATTGTTGATGGTGAAGGGAATTATGTGGATGCTTCGGATAGTGCTGCAAGGCTAATAGGAGTAGATAGAGAGGAACTTATCGGGAAGAATTTCAAAGAAGTTGTTCCTGAAAAAAATGAAGAATTCATGAACACAATTTCAAGAATCAGAAAAACAAAAAAGCCTGTTTACAAGGAAGAATTCTACAAGGTCGACAATAAGGAAATAGTTTATGAAAGCAGAGTTTTTCCTATAGAGGAAAAAGACAATGAGGTAGTACTTTTTGGTTCCATAGCCAATGATATAACTGAAAGAAAAAAAGCTGAGCAGGAATCAGTTCACTTCAACAACCTGATAAGATATATCTTGGAGCATACTCCAAGTGGTGTCGCAGTTCATGACAAGGATCTTAACTACATATACGTAAGTGAAAAATATCTGAAAAGCTATAATATTGAAAGAGAGGATGTTGTAGGTAAGCATCATTATGAAATTTTTCCTGATCTGCCTAAAAAGTGGAGAGATGTGCACAAGCGATCCTTAAAGGGAGAGGTTGTAAGTAAAGAAGAGGATCCCTACTACAGGGAAGACGGCAGTATTGATTGGACCAAGTGGGAATCAAGGCCCTGGTACAATAAAGATGGAGAAGTTGGTGGAATTATTATATATACGGATGTGATAACCCAACAAAAGGAAATGGAAGCACAGATTTACAAAGAAAGAGAGCAATTCAAGACTACCCTGCTGTCAGTCGGAGATGCAATAATTTCCACTGATAGGAATGGTCGAATCAACTTAATGAACAATGTGGCCGAAAAACTAACTGCTTGGTCCAAGGAAGAGGCATTTGACAAACCACTGGAAGAGGTCCTTAACATAATTAATGAACATACAAGGGAACACTGCGAAAATCCTGCAAAAAAAGCGTTGGAGTTGGGAAAAACCGTTGAGATGAAAGAGCACACACTACTTATATCAAAAGAAGGCAAGGAAATTCCAATAGAAGATAGTGCATCCCTAATAGAAGATAGAAACGGAACTGTAACAGGCGTGGTTATAGTTTTTAGGGATTTTACTGAAAAAAGGGAGAGGCAGAAGGAGATTGAGTACTTGAATCTTCACGACCATCTTACAGGTCTCTATAACAGAAGATTTTTTGAAGATGAAATGGAAAGACTTGATGTGGAAACAAATTTACCCCTTTCAGTTATAGTCATAGATGTAAACGGATTGGTACTTATAAACGATGCCTTTGGACACAATAAAGGGGACGAAATTTTGATTAAATCTGCACAGGCAATAAGGAAGAGCCTAAGTTCTGAAGATAGGGTGTCAAGAATTGGAGGGGATGAGTTCTCTATAATCCTTCCAAGATGTGATAAGACTAGAACGGCTGAAATCGTGGAAAGGATTAAGGCGAATGTTGAAGAGGAATCAGAAGAAGGGATTCCGATATCTTTAGCCATAGGCTTTGATACCAAGACAGATTCAAGAACGGTCCTATCAGATGTGTTGAAAAAAGCGGAAAGCAGAATGTATACGAATAAAATATTCTCTGAGCAGAGTAAAAGAAGGGAAGTTATCCTTACCATGCTCTCCACATTGCATGAAAAGCATCCAAGAGAAGAGGAACACTCAAGAAGAGTCAGGGATCTTTCATATAGCTTGGGTAAAGCAATAGGATTGCAGGAAGATAGGTTGAATTTGCTAAAGACTGCTGGACTTCTCCATGATATAGGTAAAATTGCCATTGATTATTCAATTATTGAAAAGGCAGGTGCACTTACGGAAGAAGAATACACGGAAATTAAGAAACATCCTGAAATCGGTTATAGGATACTTAAATCTTCCATTGAATACGAGGATATCGCCAAAACGGTACTTTACCATCATGAAAAGATAGATGGAAGCGGTTATCCAAAAGGCATAAAGAAGAATGAAATTCCTCTTGAATCCAAAATCATAAGCATTACAGATGCTTACGATGCCATGGTATCTTCACGGCCCTATAAGAAAAGCAAGTTTACCAAGGAAGAAGCCATAACTGAGTTGAAAAGGTGTTCGGGAACTCAATTCGACCCTGAGATAGTTAAGATATTCGTTGATAAGGTCCTTGAATAGCATAATCTAGACCAAATGTATGTATTTACTTTTCCTATGTTATTGGAGTTAAAAGAGGGCTACAATTGCAACGGTTATTGCTCTTGCTGCTTTAGTATCTAGAATAGGAGAAGATTTGGTGTTACTCATTTAATGAGGAGTCGAAAATTATTTATGGGAAAAAAGAAGAAAAAGAACAAGAAAGAAGATAAAGTTGAAATATGGACCGAGGAGCAGTATGAGGATTACCTGAAAAGTCTTTATGGAATGGAGTTCATAGCAGGCTTCACTGAGAGTGGTGTTCCATTTGGAAGCTTTGAAGGAGACGATTACAAACCTGGGATACCCGAGAAGGAAGACGAGCTAGATGAGGATGATGATTTGCCTTTTTAGGTGCTAATATAATAAAAATCTGAAATAGCTACCGGGTTAAAGAAAGCTATTAATGGGGGATTTGTACATGTCACTTAAGAAATCAGTTGGAGGAATAGAGCTTAACGCTTTCTTCATTCCGGAAGGATTTATAATAGAGGAAACGCCAGAAGATATTGGGATATTAGGTCTTGATGAGAAAGATCCCCTTAAGAATTGGATACTGAGGTTTGACAGAAGCAAATACGAAGCCTTGTATCACCTTGGTTTCCTGGAGAAGGCCAAGTGGTTTTCACCTGCCCTTGGTTACCTTTATACCATTTCAGACCTTCTAATAAAGAAGCTGTCTCAACAATCGGACATAGAACTCAGCCGGGAGTCTACTAAGGTGGAACTGAGTTCTGATGAGCTTGACAGGTTGATCGAAGGTGTGCCCTTTGTAATTGGCATGGAGTACATTGATTCAAAATGGGTGGAAGTACTATGGAATAGATTGATGGTTGTTTTCCATAATGAAATCAAGGAGTATGATGGTACCGTTGCCAGGTATTTTGCAGAGTATAACTCAAATATAAATGTAGCTGGAAGAGTGTTTTTCCACCTGGTGGAAAACAAGGATGACCATTATCCTTTTGCATTTATGGCCACCTACTCAACCAAACCGGAAAGGAGTAAAAAGGCACTGCACACTCCTTTAAAGAATGCCCTTGTGGAATACAAGGGTGATGATAAACTTCTCCTATCTTTGATGGCAACAGTTATCAAGGCATCGGACAAGAGTCAGCTGATATCAGATTTAATGGAAAGTGGAGAACTTTTCTCTCCATTAAAATTCACTGCAGATGAGGCCTACACATTCCTGAAAGAGATCCCATTTTACGAAGAGGTGGGCATAATGTGCAGGGTGCCTGATTGGTGGAGGAAGAAAAGCAATGCAATTCAGCTTTCAGTGACTATAGGAGAGAAAGAACCTTCTAAGGTAGGATTGGATGCAATTATGGACTTTTCTCCTACATTAAGGGTTGGGGAAGAAGAGCTCACTGAGAAGGAACTGAAGGAATTTTTGGAGATGGCAAAAGGATTGGTTCAGTATAAGGGCAAGTGGGTTGAAATAGACAGAGAAAAGCTGGAAGCTGCATTGGAGGCTTTTAATAGGGTTAAGGACCTTTCCGAAGGCGGAGTATTGTCTCTTGGGGATGCCATTAGAATGGAGCTAAGCATAGGTGACTACCTGGACATCTCCTCAGAGGAGCTAGAGGTATCAGTAACAAATGGACAGTGGTTAAGGGCTATGAAGGATACTCTGGCCAATCCAATGTACAAACAATCGATTGATACTGCACCTACGTTTCATGCAACCCTAAGGGAATATCAGCAGAAAGGATACCAGTGGCTGCACCAGATGTCACAATTCGGATTTGGTGCCTGCCTTGCAGATGATATGGGACTTGGCAAGACTGTACAGGTTATAGCTTTTCTGGAGTACTCCAGAGTCAACCGCGGAGGAAAGGGGTTGCTTGTAATCCCAGCTTCCCTGATTGGAAACTGGCAGAATGAAATCGAGAAATTTGCACCTGACTTGAAGTATAAGATCCTACACAAAAGCGCGGGAGCCATTTCAATGGATATGGACCAAAATGATAGCACATTTCTGTATATAACAACCTATGGGATGGTATCCAGGATGGATGATATCAGAGAAAGGAACTGGGATTACCTGATTCTGGATGAGGCTCAGGCAATAAAGAATCCCAGAACAAAGCAGACAAGGTCTGTAAAGGAGATATCCGCAAGTGTTAAGATTGCAATGACAGGTACACCTATTGAAAACCGCTTGGGGGACCTGTGGTCTCTATTTGATTTTCTTAATCAGGGGCTGCTGGGGTCTTCGAAAGAGTTTACAACATTCGCAAAGGAGCTTGCTGAAGATGGAAGAGGCTATGCAAAACTGAGGAAGATGATTCAGCCCTTCATCCTTAGACGATTGAAGACAGACAAGAGTATCATCTCTGACCTTCCTGACAAGTTGGAGATAAACGAGTACTCCGCCCTGTCCAAAAAGCAGGTGGCTCTTTACAGGCAGCTGGTTGACAAGATAGCATCAACTCTTGAATCCTCTGAAGGGATTGAAAGGAAAGGACTTATACTGTCCAGCATCGTGAAATTCAAGCAGATCTGCAATCATCCGGATCAGTATCTGGGTAGAGAGGAGTTCAAGCCTGAGAATAGCGGAAAGTTTGAACTACTTGGAGAAATATGTGAAACTATCCACGAAAAAAGGGAGAGGGTCATTGTCTTCACCCAGTTCAAGGAGATGACCGACCCGATTTCAGACTTTCTTGAGGGAATATTCCAGAGGGAGGGCCTGGTGCTGCATGGGGGCACACCTGTAAAAAAAAGGAAGGAAATGGTTGAGAAGTTCAATGGAGAACATTACGTTCCGTATATGGTTCTTTCACTTAAAGCAGGAGGAGTTGGACTTAACCTTACAGCTGCCAATCATGTGATTCATTTTGACAGATGGTGGAATCCGGCTGTTGAGAATCAGGCCACAGACAGGGCATTCCGCATCGGTCAAAATAAGAATGTCATGGTACACAAGTTTGTAACAAGGGGAACAGTTGAGGAGAAGATAGATGCAATGATAGCGGAGAAGCAAAGGATTGCAGGTGACATTCTAAGCTCCAGTGGAGAACAGTGGATTACAGAGTTTGACAATGATCAGCTTATGGAGCTATTTTTGTTGGGTGGTGATGTGAAATGAGTCGGAACGATTATCCTAAACAGCCCTCGGTAGCTGAGAAGAAGGCTAGAGCTAAGAAGGCACTGGAGAAGCTGCGAAAGAAGAATCCAGATATCGAGCCTGTGATAATTGAGGGAAGGACTCTTGCCAGAAACTGGTGGGGTAAGGCATGGAACCAAAACCTGGAAAGTTATGCGGACTACAGCAACAGGATTGAAAGAGGAAGAAGCTATGTCAGAAACAATGCTGTGCTGGACCTTAGGATATCGAAAGGTTCAGTTCTGGCTCTGGTGCAAGGAAGCGGCTCAAAGCAGTACTCAGTTAGAATCGAGATTGATACCTTGAGCAGCGAAAAATGGGACCGGGTTACGGAAATATGCAACAATAGGATTGAAACCCTTGAACAGCTGGTCGATGGTAAATTTCCCAAGGAACTTGAGGTTCTCTTTACTGAAAAGAAGTATGGACTCTTTCCTTCACCTGGTGAAATTCGTTTTGGCTGCAGTTGCCCGGACTGGGCAGTTATGTGTAAACACGTGGCAGCAGTTCTTTATGGAATAGGATCCAGACTGGATGCTGACCCTATGCTTTTCTTTGAGCTAAGGGACATCGATGGGCAGGAACTAGTGAAAAAGTCTATGGAGCGAAAATTAGATAACATGCTTAAAAATGCGGGCAAAAGGAGCAAAAGGGAAATTGATACTGAAGATGTGAATGATTTATTTGGGCTATAGAGTCTGAGAGACAATAGTTACAGAGGTCATTTAAAAAGACATAACCAAAGGCTACCAGGAAAAAGATCCTGGTAGCCTTTGATATACTGTACAAATGATCTCATTTAATTTTACTCTACCTTACTTGGCATCCTCCATGGCTGCCATCAAGTCTTTTTCGATATTAGATGCAATCTCAGATAGTTTGCCATCATCAAAGGCCTTCATTAGTTCAGTTGGTCTTAGAAGACCCAGAAAGACTGTTCCCTTATCCTCATATACCGCCATCTTGCAAGGGAGGAACAGACCCGCTTCCATATTGGTTTCCAGAATATCCTTGGCCTGCTTGGGGTTGCATACCTCAAGAACCTTAAAATTTCCCTGGAAATCCAGTCCTTTGCTTTTTAATGTCTCCTCGAAATCCATTTCCCATAACAATCCAAAGCTTCTTTCCTTTAGACTTTTCTTTAATGCTTCCAATACTTCTTCATAACTTTTTCCGGTCTTTACTTTATATTGGATGTTTATCTAAATCCTCCTTTAAATATTTTCTATACTTATACAATGCATACCCAGGAGAGGTATATTCAATCAATCCTAACTACAATGTGAATGATTAAGTTTTTTTAATTACCCTATTTCATGAACCTCCAGATGACGGTCTTCAATGACCCAATTTTGGTTCTCATAACTGTAGGTTATGGTGAGGGTGTAATGACCGACCATCTCGGTGGTTGTCTCCTGGGTCAGCTGATGCTTTCTCGGATGGATCATTTCAAGAATGTATTCCCGATCTTCGATGATTCGAGTGATTCCATCCTTTGGTGGGATTACAAGTTCTCCGTCCATATAATCATAGTAGGTGTCTACATATTCTTCCACAAGGCTACGGTCAGCGATTTCAGAGATATATTCAATCAGGTCCTCCTTGGTGTCAAAATCTCTAACAACCCAGCTGTCAGCCTCTGTTTAATGATAGAGTCTATTCTCAAACTCTACCTCCAATATAAGGGCTTCTTCTGCTGTAAATGGTTCCATATTGATCAGTTCCTCAACCAATATTACAAACAGCTTGGATGCCTCTGCCCTTGTGCTTGTCCTATCTGGTCTAAAGGTGTTGTCTGATGGATAGCCCTTTATTATGCCGAGTTCAACTGCTGTGTAGATATATGGTGCAAACTCGGCTTCAACCTCAGAACTATCTGCAAAGCTCAGCTGACCACTTTGAGGCTCTTCACCAGTTGCCTTGATAATGATTTTTGTCATTTCCTGTCGTGTTATCGGACGGTTGTAATCCTCAAACTCGCCTTCTTCAATCAGTCCAAGTTCAAGGGCCTTGGAAACATAAGGTTCAAACCATACACTTGATGTTCCCTCCTGATAGTAACTAAGGGATTCAACCGCTACTTTAATGAATTCTGCAACTGTGATCTGGCCATCAGGTCTGAATGTTCCATCTGGATAACCTTCGATAAGTGCCAGAGTGACCAGCTTGGCTACATGGTCTACATACCATTCATCACCTGAAACATCAGAAAAGTCTATATCCAATTCAACACCTGAAGCTGCTTCATAAAGTGAATATCCCATGGGATAGGAATCTTCCTCAAAGAACATTAGCTTTTCAAAGGAGATGGCTCCAACACCTTCCTGGATTTTTCTTTCCTCATAGTAGTCACTGTTAATGTCCTCATACCTTACTTTAAAGATCCAGCCTTCATCTGTATTCTCAACATCTGTGATTCTGGACTCCAGTGTTGTAGCTCCTTCTGAATTTTCCACTTCCTGAGACCAGGATGTACCTTCCTTAAGGGGTGTCCTTATAAGCTCAATCTCATCGTATTCTGAATCCAGCATCACTTCTTCTGACTTTGTCTGGATGATAACATCAGAACGAACCGAGTAATCTAGGTTTAGGCTATAGTCCATATCCGATTCTCCTCCTGACATGTCATGAACAGAACCCTCAATTGCATAGTTGGTGGACATTTCATTTATCATCATACTGCTTATTTGCATATCGTGTCCATATTCCACACTTCCATGGTAGGTCCACTCAAAGTTGTTGTACTGAGGGAGTAGATCTTGAAGTTCCAATTCTTCAATATGGTTATCTGCAAGTACGGTTAGCGGACTAAATGTCATGGCTATAACGACAATAGCTAGAGTAATTTTGCTTGCTAAATTTCCTCTAATAACCACTTTTATCTCTCCTTTCAATTCCATATAACGCTCTTATTGATAACTTACCCGAGTAGAATGGAAATATTATTAAAGTTCCATTACATCCGTCAATTAAATCTTGAAACAATGAAAATATTTTGGGTAAGAGGTTTTGTTTTACACATTTATTGGTATATGAGTAATGGCGAGTATTTTTTAGGTTACTGTAATAATGTGATAAGGAGAGTGGTGCTGATGAAAACCGTTGCCATTGCAGGTACATATGACAGCAAGGCGAAGGAGCTAACCTTTGTGAAGGAGGTACTTGAGGGTGTTGGACTAAATACCCTTACAATCAACTGCGGGGTGTTCAAGCCAGAAATTCACACAGATGTAAAGAGCATTGACATTGCCGCTGATATAGGTGAGAACCTTGTTGAGATTGCAGGAAAGAAGGACCGGGCACTGGGGACAGAGGTCATGTCAAGGGCCATGGAAAAGGCCATTCCAAGGCTATATTCCGAGGGAAGGTTTGATGGGATAATCTCCCTTGGTGGTACAGGAGGTACTTCCCTTGTAACACCTGGTATGAGGGCCCTTCCTGTTGGAGTTCCAAAGGTTATGGTTTCAACAGTGGCTTCAGGGAACGTATCCCAGTATGTTGGGACAAGTGACATTATGATGGTTCCCTCCATAGTTGACGTATCAGGCCTTAATTCAATATCCACAAGGATATTTACAAACGCTGCCCTTGCAGTTGCAGGGATGGTTAATCTGGAGCACGAGGAGAAGTCATTGACCAAGAAACCTCTTATTGCCGCTACCATGTTTGGAGTGACCACCCCTTGTGTCAACATGGCCAGGGAGTACTTGGAGGAGAAGGGTTATGAGGTTCTTGTGTTCCATGCCACAGGAACCGGGGGCAAGACCATGGAAAGGCTGATAGAGGAAGGATACTTTGTAGGTGTTCTAGACCTTACCACAACCGAGTGGTGTGATGAGCTGGTTGGAGGAGTTCTTGCCGCAGGCCCAAACAGACTTGAGGCTGCCGGAAAGGCAAAGGTTCCACAGGTGGTTTCAGTGGGTGCACTTGACATGGTAAACTACGGACCTATTGATACTGTCCCTAGGGAATTTAAGGACAGGAATCTGTATAAGCACAACCCAACCGTTACCCTTATGAGAACAACAGTTGAGGAGAACGGGCAGCTGGGTGAGATAATATCTGAGAAGCTTAACATGACCGAGGGTCCAACGGCACTGATGCTTCCTCTTAAGGGAGTCTCCATGATTGATGCAGAGGGTCAGCCGTTCTATGGACCAGCGGAGGACCAGATGCTCTTTGATGTTTTAAGGAAGAATATCGACAGATCAAGGGTCGAGTTGATTGAAATGGACAACAACATAAATGACGAGGATTTTGCCTTGTCAGCTGCCAGGAAGCTAGTGGAATTAATTGAGGGGTGATAATTGATGGATAGACACGAGGTACTTAGAAGGCTTAGAGAGCAGGTTGAAAGTGGAAAGGCGATAATCGGGGCAGGCGCTGGGACTGGAATTTCTGCAAAGAGCGCTGAAAAGGGAGGAGTTGACCTAATTATCATATACAACTCAGGAAGGTACAGAATGGCTGGACGAGGATCCCTTGCCGGACTGCTTCCATATGGAGATGCTAACCAGATTGTTGTTGACATGGGCAGTGAAGTGTTGCCGATTGTAAAGGATACTCCAGTTCTTGCTGGCGTCTGCGGAACAGACCCCTTCAGAGTCATGGACAAGTTCCTGGAGCAATTGAAGGCTCAGGGCTTTGCAGGCGTTCAGAACTTCCCAACTGTTGGACTGATTGACGGGGTTTTCAGACAGAATCTCGAGGAGACTGGGATGGGCTATGACCTTGAGGTTGAGATGATAAGAAAGGCACATGAGCTTGAGATGCTTACTGCTCCATATGTGTTTGACACTGAGCAGGCCAAGAAGATGGTGGAGGCTGGTGCAGATATAATAGTAGCTCATATGGGGCTAACAACAAAGGGGTCTATCGGTGCCCAGACTGCACTTACCCTTGACGAGTCAGTTGTTAGGGTACAGGAAATCTGTGATGCAGGAAAGTATGTGAACCCAGGAGTCATTGTCCTTTGCCATGGTGGACCAATTGCAATGCCAGAAGATGCAAAATACATTCTGGATAGAACAGAGGGAGTGTCCGGATTCTTTGGAGCTTCAAGTATTGAGAGGCTGCCAACTGAGGTTGCGATCAAGGAGCAGGTTGAGGATTTCAAGAGAATTGAACTGTAAGAAAAATTAGGGGTAGCATTAATAGCAAGCGGGCTAAAACTTGGTCTGCTTGTTTTTTTGAACATTAATAATTAATGGAATTAACTTTCGTTTTTTCTTATGCTTGGAGTAGTTGGCACATTAAGCTTACAATATTTGATGAAAAACATTACAATATAGTTATAAAGTGTTGATTGGAGCTGGAATCAACACTTTATAACTTGGGAGGGTAACATGTTGACAGTAAAAGTTGGAAAAACTGGTATTATTGCAAATAAGAATGGTTTTGGAGCTTTGCCTATACAAAGGATTTCCGGCGAGGATGCCAAGGAAATATTGTTGCATGCATATGAAGGAGGCATAAATTTTTTCGATACTTCTCGTGCATACAGTGATAGCGAAGAGAAAATTGGAATGACATTGTCCCATGTGAGGGATAAAATGCATATTGCAACAAAAACCAAATCTAAAAATGCAGATGAGTTTTGGATTGACTTGAGAGAATCCCTTAAAGCAATGAAGACTGATTACATAGACATATATCAGTTTCACAACCCATCCTTTTGCCCAAAGCCCAAGGATGGGACAGGACTATATGAAGCTATGCTAGAGGCCAAGAAGAATGGGTTTATCAAGCATATTGGGATCACTAATCACAGGATGAAAATTGCACTGGAAGTTGTGGAATCTGGTTTATATGAGACCATACAATTCCCGTTCAGCTACTTGGCAACAGAGGAGGAGCTAAGTCTTGTTAGGATGTGCAAGGAAAGAGAAGTTGGCTTCATTGCAATGAAATCACTGGCTGGTGGATTAATCAACAATTCAAGGGCAGCTTATGCACATCAATCATTATTTGATAATGTATTACCTATTTGGGGAGTGCAGAAGCTGGAAGAGCTGGATGAATTCCTGGGCTACACAACCAATCCTCCTGAAATGACAGTTGAGATGCTTGAACTGATTGAGTATGACAAGAAGATTCTTTCTGGTGATTTT
>Ga0334895_1001995_pt1 | contig 18625 bp, 14 predicted proteins | sample GraSluR3_MG_7_FD_207229 | JGI IMG/M metagenome (GOLD analysis project Ga0334895, IMG submission 207229) | Sludge microbial communities from methane-producing bioreactor in Wageningen University, Netherlands - Granular Sludge_31_05-R3 | ecosystem: Engineered > Bioreactor > Anaerobic >... | reverse complement strand
CGCAGTAACCTGCAGTCAGCGCCAATATACCAACTACAGTAGGATTAGCGCCATAAGCATAAACAAAAGGCATCCCAATACCTGTCGTGATAACGGCAAACGCAGCGAATGCATTCCCCATAATCATAGTGAAGATAGCCATTCCAAGGCAGTAAGCGATTACGCCGGCCAAAATGTTGCCCTGTGGTATGATGCCACCTATACCAGAAGCAATTACCTCGCCAACACCTGCGGCATTGAATAATGCACCTAAAGCGGCCAAAAGTTGTGGCAGGATAGCGGCTGTACCAAGACTCAATAACAATCGGCTGCCCTCAAAAGGAATACTTTGGGTTTCCGTTTTAGTCATTGCCATTGCAATAATTGTTGATAACAAGGCACCTAATCCCAGCCCTACTAAGGCACCTAACGCTGGTATAAATTGACCCACGGCAAACGCGATCACACCTATGGTCATAGCGGGTATGAAAATTTTGTTTCCGATTTTTAGAGCACTGGCCTCTCTTTGGTCTTCATCTGCTGTTTTCATTCCACCATCTTTAACTCTATTCATTGCTGCCAAAACACCCATTGCTAATATCAGGATGCCTGTCACATATCCAGGAATGTATTTTCCAAAGATGAATGTCACACCGAAAATTCCCCAAAAAGCAGCTGTTTCTTTTGGATGTGGATGATTTTTGTCTTTTAATGCATAGAATGCTGCCGCAATACCAACCAAACCTGCCAAAATATACATTATTTCCAATAAAGTATTTTGCATGACTAAGCTCCTTTCTCTGGTTTGTTTTTTTGTAAGGTCTGATTCAATTTACGATCAAACAGAACACTTTGCACGATTGTGTAGATAAAGGCGATTACGGCTACAGGAATAGCTGCTATCGCAACTTCCATTGGAATTACTTCGATTTCAAGAGCCGCCAAGGTTCCTACCACAAGCAAAACACCACCTGAAGCTGGAAAAACATTCTGTCCGTAGAAGTTGCCATAATTCTCTCCAGCAGCAGAAATTCCCTTGATTTTCTCATCTGCTGTCTCACTAACTGACTGATAGTTTTTCTCTGCTGCGCCATATGCCATAGGATAAACCAGCGGTCGCACAAATTGGACATGTCCTCCAAGCCTTAAACCAAAGACAGAGGCCAGTTCTCTAAAAAAAGTATAAATAATGATCACTCTACCTGTCGTAGCTGATTTCATGGACTTGATCAACATGACCGATCTTTCCTTCAATCCATATCTTTCTAATATGCCGATGACCGGCAAGGTTAATAAAAAGATAGACATATACCTGTTTGTCACAAAAGTTTCTCCCAGTATATTAAGTATTGTGACTATTTCGATGCCGCTCACCAAGCCAGTAGTAATCCCAGCTACCAAAACGACTGCAATTGGATTATACTTTTTGTAAAACCCAATTAGAATAATTAAGACGCCAATTAACCGTATCATAAATCCCTCCTATAAAATGATTGATTCAATTATACGATGCGCGACTTAATAAAAATGTTGTCTGGAAAACGATTTTACAACTAAAATTTTGTTATAATCTCTCTAACAATAAATATTTAAGGAGGTCTTCGTGCAGACATTAGTTAACAGGATTTATCTAAACAATAAGGGCTCTATCGCAGAAGGTGTTAAAGCGTCCTATATCCCCGCTTTGGCCAATATACCAGATAATTTAGGACTGGCTGTGAGAGATCATGAATCCATCTATACCGCCGGAGATACTAGTTATCGATTCACTTTTCAAAGCATGTCAAAAGTAATGCTATTACTGGTTGCGTTAGAAGACAATGATACAGACTATATATTTAATCACGTTGGCATGGAGTCTTCGGGTGATTCATTCAACTCAATCTCCAAGCTTGACTTCACCAATGTCATCAAACCCTACAATCCATTTATCAATGCAGGTGCCATCTTAATCGCCTCACTGATCAAGGGATCGGATTACGCTGAAAAGCTAAAAAAAATCACGTCGCTTTGCGAGAAAGTATTTGATAGAACAGATATAGGCTTTAATGAAGAGATTTATTTATCTGAAAGAAATAACGCATATAGAAATAGAGCGTTGGCCTATTTGCTAAAAGAAAAAGACATCCTGGAAGGCGATGTGGAAGAACTATTGGATTTGTATTTCAAATGCTGTTCCATCGAAGTGAATTGTGTTGATCTTGCAAACTTAGGTTATTTTTTGTCTTTTAATAAAAAGGACATCATCAAGGATAATCATCTTCGAATCGTCAAGGCGTTGATGCTGACTTGCGGCATGTATGATTATTCGGGCGAGTTTGCTGTAAAAATAGGCCTTCCCAGCAAAAGTGGGGTATCTGGCGGTATTGTCACTTGTGTCCCACAAAAAATGGGGATAGGTGTCTTTTCTCCACGATTGGATTCCAAAGGAAATTCCATAGTGGGCGTTCAATGCATCAAGGAGTTGGACGAATCACTGGATTTGAACATATTCAGATAAATAAAAGAACCGTATTAGCCTATCAGTCGATTAATACGGTCCATTGGGATTTTATTTCACAAACTTTTTTGAGACACCATACTTGTCTAATTTACGATACAAAGTACTTCTGGCAATGCCCAAATCTTTGGCTACTTTCGAGAGATTGCCATCATGAGAATTGATAAGTGTCATCAATTTCTTCTCTTCAAATTCTTCGAAACTCATGCTAAAAGTTGGAGAATCTGGTGTGCCGTTTGGACGAATGGGAAAAACCTCTTCCGGAAGATAAGCGGGGTCCAATTGACCATCAGAAGACAGATTGATGCTTCTCTCAATGATGTTTTGCAACTCTCGAATATTTCCCGGGAAATCATAATTGGACAAAATATCGATATAAGCTTTTGGAATGGCGTAACGAGTACGGTTCATGGTGCCGATAAGCTGATTGTAGAAAAACTCAATTAAATCAGGGATGTCGTCTTTTCTGTCCCTAAGCGGCACCAAATGAATGGTGATGACATTCAATCTATAAAACAAGTCTTGTCGGAATCGATTTTGTTTGACTTCTTCCGAAAGATCTCGATTTGTCGCCACAATGATTCTTACATCTATTGGAATGACATCTTGACCGCCGATACGAGTCAGTTTTTTTTCTTCCAGGACCCTCAATAGGTGGGTCTGCATTTCTAAAGGCATATCACCGATCTCATCAAGAAAAATCGTGCCACCATCAGCCAATTCAAATTTCCCTACATTTCCACCTTTTCTAGCACCAGTGAAAGCGCCTTCCACATAACCAAACAATTCACTTCCAATCAGCTCGCGGGGAATAGCGCCACAATTGATGGCCACGAAAGGTCCTTGATGACGATCGCTATGGTTGTGGATCGCCTGTGCGATCACATCCTTTCCAGTCCCACTCTCTCCAAGTAAAAGGACCGTTGAATCGGATTGTGCAGCTTTTTTGGCAATGTGAATGGTCTTTTGATACTTAGCATTACCGCCGATCAAGTTGTCAAATGATATGGAAGCCATAGCTCCGGACATTTTCCGAATCATCTTACGAACACGCTTCAACTCATCCATGATCAAAACAATGCCATCATTGCCGCAGAATCCTTCCACATTTTTAATGCAATGGGAAGTGACATTGTACTTGAAAGCGCCTTTTCTCGTGTTCACAGTGATTTCTTCGTCTGCCACAAATCGCAAATTACGAATCAAACCCGCTAAAGAGTCGTTGCTGGTTGGGATTAATGTGAAGATGCTTTTGTTCAAACAAGCCACATCAGGTGAGATGCCAAGCATGGTTCTAGCTGTGGAATTCAAGTGATTGATGATGCCATTGCTATCTGTTGCCAACACCCCTTGGTTGATGGAATCGAAAACAATGGTTTTGTAAGTATCAGCCAACTTGATGCTTTCCTGGGCTTTATCCATAATCAAAGCATTTTGAATGGCATAGGCGGATGCAACCGCCATGCCTAAAGTGTGGCTGGTGACTCGGTTGTCATAGCCGGTTAGATTAATGGCGCCGATCACATGGTTGTTCACATCTCTAATGGGTGCGCAAGAACAAGTGGCAACTTGAGCAAAACGGCAAAAATGCTCATATGAGTATACTTGCATAGGAGTCGCTTCATAAAGAGCAGTGCCAATGGCATTGGTTCCAGCACTGGACTCGCTCCAGTCAGCTCCTTCCACAAAACTCCCTCGATACAGTTTTTCCTTGACGCCTTGATCACCAATGATTTTCAAAATCACCCCATTGTTATCCACCAATGAGATCACAAATCCCGAGTCTTTAACAAAGGCATATAGATTGTTCATGTAGGGTGTGCTTAGGTGGATAAAAGGTTGGTGTAATTCAAGTACACGCTCAAATTCTTTAGAAGATAAAATTCTTTTAACAGATTTTTTTAGAGGATCGATACCATCATCTAAACATCGCTGCCAAGATTCTAAGATGGGTTCACGCACATGAGCTACGTTGTTTTTTCTCTCAATGATAAAATCTTGCCATGATTCTTTAAGATTACTCAAATCAGACCCCTCCTTCATTACTCATTCTAGCTCATTATATCACAAAAAAACAATGAGATCAGGTGGCAATATACTGAACAAAAAACAAAAGGGACGGTTCCTTTTGTTTTTTGTGTGGTGCAAGAATCGACTATCCATAAATGAATTTTACTGAAACAGAACGAAAGGGACACAAATAGCCCACGTTGTGGCTATTTAACCGTCATAGATTGGAATAGTATGATATAATTAGGTAATAAAATATTACTTAAAAGAAAGGAGTCAGATTATGAAGTTAAATGATGTAGTAGTAGTCAGTGCGGCTAGAACCCCGGTAGGAGATTTTCTGGGATCGTTAAAAAGCTTTAGCGGGGTAGAGTTGGGCTTGGTGGCTTTGAAAGGTGCTTTGGAAAGAGGGGGATTGGAGCCATCTCAAATAGAAGAAGTCGCTGCAGGATGCATTTACAAAAGTGGACAAAAAGGAAACCCTGCCAGACAGTTGCAGATTCATTCTGGCATGCCATCATCAGGATGGGCTTATACAATCGACCAACAATGCGCTTCAGGAATGAAAGCTTTTGAAATGATTTTCCAATCTGTGGCTATGGGCAAAGTCAACATAGGTGCAGCGGTGGGAATGGAAAGCATGACCAATGCCCCTTATCTTTTGTTGAATGCCAGACAAGGGAGCCGAATGGGCAACGATACCATGAAAGACAGCATGCTTTATGACGGCTTGGTTTGTGCGATGGAAGGATACCATATGGGTATGACAGCTGAAAATCTTGTGAAGGAATACAATATTTCAAGAGAAGAACAGGATGAATTGGCTTTGATGAGCCACCAAAGAGCCATAGCGGCTCAAGACAAAGGTATTTTCGAAGAAGAAATTGTACCGGTGGAGATTAAAAGCAGAAAAGGGACAACCATTGTGGATAAAGATGAGCATCCAAGAGCCGATGTAACCCTTGAAAAATTGGCTAAAATGCGCCCGGCCTTCGATAAAAATGGAACCGTCACAGCCGGAAATGCATCTAGCATTAATGATGGTGCCACTGCCTTGATATTGACAACTTACGAAAATGCCAAAACACTGGGATTAAAACCAATGGCAAGAGTGTTGTCAACCTCCAACTTTGGTGTGGATCCAAGAATTATGGGGATAGGACCAGCCTATGCCATCCCAAAATCTATTCAGGATGCAGGATTGACAGCAGATGCCATTGATTATTATGAAATCAATGAAGCCTTTGCGGCTCAATTTATCGCAGTGAACCGTGAACTAAAACTTAGCATGGACAAAGTCAATGCCAATGGATCAGGAATTGGGTTAGGACACCCTGTTGGCTGTACAGGTGCCAGAATCATACAAGCTTTGATTGGAGAATTGAAACGTCGTGATGGCCAATACGGTGTGGCTTCCCTTTGTGTAGGTGGCGGGCCGTCTATGAGTGTTGTGCTGGAGAATATTAAATAGAAAAACAGCTCAAACATTGAAATGCCACAGACCTACCTGCAGGGTAGAGACTGTGGCATTTTCATTTCATATGGCATTTCCCTATTAAAATCAGTATAATAGAGTATAACATGTATTTTTGGAGATAAGATATGCTTAAGAAACTGTTGATCCCTAGAACTCTGCTTCTGCTAATTCCTGTATTATTGCAGTTAGCGGTGTTAATCAGCATTGTAATGAGATTCAATGAATTTTTCAGCTATTTCTACTTTGTCAGTGTGTTGATCAGCATGGTGGTAGTAATTGGTATCCTTAACAGCCGAAGCAATCCAGCCTATAAAATCGCCTGGATCATTCCTATCATGCTAGTTCCTATCTTTGGTGGGCTGTTCTATATTTTGGTAGGAAGAAACAAATTGAATAAACGAGAACGAGAGAGGATGACTTTCATTGATCAAAAAACGGTTGAAGCTTTGCAGCAACACGATGAAGTCTTATATCGATTGGCGGATATCAATCCCAATGCAGTCATCCAATCTAGATATATCCAGGATTTTGCCTACTATCCGCCTTATCAGACAGGTCAGGTGGAATACCTCAATATCGGAGAAGTGAAGTTTCTTCGACTGAAAGAGGAACTGAGAAAAGCACAGCACTTCATCTTTTTGGAATACTTCATCATTGAAGAAGGCAAGATGTGGAATAGTTTGTTGGAAATCCTTCTGGAAAAAGTTGAAGAAGGCGTCGATGTTAGGCTGATTTACGATGATGTAGGCTGTCTGTTTACATTGCCCAAGGACTACGACAAGAAATTGGAAGCCATGGGCATCCAATGCAGTATCTTCAACCCAATCAAACCAATTTTAACAATGAAAGGAAACAACCGTGACCACCGCAAAATAGCCATTATTGACGGGCACACCGGCTTCACAGGGGGTATCAATCTAGCGGATGAGTACATCAACGAAATTGATAAATACGGTCATTGGAAGGATACAGCCATCATGGTAAAAGGCAAGCCGGTATGGAATATGACCGTGATGTTTTTGTCTATGTGGGATTATTTGAGAGGAATCGATGAAGACTTTAGTCATTATAGAAATTTTTCGCATGCAGAAGAAACTGATGGTACCCATAGCTTTATCCAACCTTACGCCGACAGCCCATTGGATAACGAACCAGTGGGACAAACTGTTTATTTGAACTTGATAAGCAAAGCGACAAAGAGTGTCTATATCACAACCCCTTATCTGATCATTGACTACGAAATGGTGAATGCATTGACCACTGCGGCAAAAGGAGGTGTGGATGTTCGAATTATCACGCCTCATCATGGTGACAAATGGTTCGTCCATTCGGTAACCCGTTCCTACTACCGGATTTTAATGGAGAGCGGTGTAAAAATTTATGAGTATACCCCTGGCTTCATTCATTCAAAAACATTTGTGGTGGACAATGAATACGCAGTAGTAGGTACGATCAACATGGATTACAGAAGCCTGTATTTGCATTTCGAATGTGGGGTTTGGATGTTCCGGACAGAAGCCATCAAATTGATGACGGCTGACTTCATGGGAACACTGGCCATGTGCGAAGCTATTACCATTGAGACCATTCAGCAGACATTCTGGTTAAGAAGATTAGGCAGATTTATCTTGAGGATATTTGCACCATTGTTGTAATGGGGGAGTCATATTAGAGAGAAGTAGCTTAAGGCGGAAATGCCGAGGAAGATAGACAAGAACGAAGACACAGTAGTAAGGATAACAATATTTGCGGATAAGGAATCGTTGCTATTCATTGCTTTGGCCATTATAAATGAAACGGTTGCTGTAGGAGCGGTTAGCAAGACAAAAATGATACCCAAAGCATATCCTCTGAACCCCATTAATACGGCAACAACAGTAAAGATCAGAGGAGAGATGAAAGTCTTTATTGCTGTTGCCAGAAAGAGAGGCAATTTATTTTTGAACTCAAGGGAGTTTCCAAACATGGCACCTATGTTAATTAACGCTAAAGGTGTAGCGAGACCGGCGATGGAACGCAGACTTGAATCTAAAAAATTAGGCAAGGCTAAGTGTAGGCTTTTAAAACCCATTCCGAGGACAATGCTGATTATCAAGGGATTCTTGATGACTTCAAGCATTGTTTTTTTAAAATTTAGCTGAGTATTTGTCTTGTCAAAATAAGCTAATACGAAAACGGACAAAACATTGAAAAAAGGAATGACAAATAGTGTTAACAAGGACATTTTGATAACAACACCATCATCAAATAAGCTAAGCAAAATGGGATACCCAATAATCACATAATTGCTGCGGAAAGCGCCTTGTACAAAAGCTCCTTTTGTCCCAAAATCCCAGTTTTGTGATTTGGCGAATATAAATGAAAATAGAAAGACCAACCCAGAAAAACCACATGCAGATAAAACAAAACGCCAAGCCTCATAATCCAACAAGAAATCTGATGTAGCGCTAACAGTACTATGAAATATGGATATCGGCAAGGCAACCTTAAAGACGATTGCAGAACTGACATGAATAAATCGGTCATCCGTCATTCCGTAACGCTTTAGACAAAACCCTACAAATAACATGACAATGAGGGGCATAACGACATTGAAACTGAGGATAAAATAATGCATGACAAGTCTCCTTTTTCTTAGCTAAATAAAATCCGACAAAAACCAATGACAAGATTATCCTCTCATGATATTCTCAACAAGAATTTCAGAAATCTTTTCTTTCACCAAGGTTTTTAAATGCCTTGCATTTTCGATAGATCCTATGCATTGAGCGATGGTTTCTCTAACATTGGAATGTTCAATAATTTTCTTTTCCCAATGTTCCAGCTTTTCGTATTGTTCGGAATACTCTCTGCTTGCGATGTTTTCCATGGCTTCCCTAGATAAAGCGTCGTACTCAATGATGGCATCAAAGCGTGAATAGATAGGAGCCCCTAGACACTGGACAATATGATCAATAGAAGAAAAATTTGAAGTGCAGATAATGACGGTGTTCTCAAGTGTGACAGAATAGTTTTTGTCTTCATAGACACCTTCATCAAAAATCTGGTAAAACGCACTATAATAGACTGGATGGATCTTGTCGAACTCGTCAAACAAAATGATGTTGGACTCTCTTTCCAACAATTCCCTTGATAAAGAACTTTGGAAGTGTTTGCCACCGAATAAATAGGAAGCAAATTCTTCGCTGTTAAACATCGAGAACTGCTTTCGGAACAAAGACTCCTTGACAAGAGAACTCAATAGTTTAGCTGTTTCTGTCTTACCTACACCCGTTGGGCCGTAAAACAGTAAAACAACAGGCTGTTTATGATTCTTGTTGGTCACAGGGTACAATGCGTTCAGTAACCGGCGCTTGACGTTTTGTTGACCAATGATTGTTTGGTCAAACTGAGAATAAATTCTTTTCAAGGAATCCTGACTGAGTTGCTTATAGGCATAGTTGATGACATTGATTTTATATCCAGAATTGTATAGTTGTGAAGTAATACTCATAGGCGGATTTTGAAGAAAAACAGAATGAATATCAAATTGAGATAAAAAACTTAGAAATCCTTGAATGGCACTTTCGCTTAAAGCGGCGTACTCGTCTGAAAAGGCGATCAAGTATTTGATTTTTATTCTTTCTAGATTTAAAGAAGTATTTTCCTTCGGATCGTTCTTCTTTCGACTTTCCATTTTAAACAAATGCTCCCGCATTTTTTTATCGCTGATAATGGCCAGATTTGTCAAAGTTATGACAGGCTCTTCGAATTTTAGTAATTTCTGAAATCCGCTTTTAGGACCGTAGTAAATCGTTATATTTTGCATAATAATACACGAACAAAAATAATGTTCTCTCCTTTCTGTTATTGATGAGGATGTTATGAAATAATTGAGTGTACCTCCATACATATGCAATAAGTATGCCGACTTGTGAATGTACAATAATCTTGGTTTTTTTGTTTTTATTGTTATATAATGAGTTAAGATGGTTTAGAGAGGAGCATTATGAAAAGAATAGCTTTGGTGATTGGTGGAAAATTATCCCTAAAATCTGAAATGATGACAGATGTCAAGATGTTTGATTGTGTGACATTTGCGGAAGCGGTCAGCATTGCAAAAAAACTCGATAAAGACAAAGACATTGAAATTATTATCAGTCCTGCAGGAACAGCAGGAGAAATCCAAAGATACATTAACAAACCAATTGTTAAAACAGATATATCGGATTTTGATATTTTCCAGACAATTATAATAGCTCAGGAACAAAATCAGATTGAAAACAAAAAAGTGGCTTTGATCATGCATCAATCTAAAACCATCGATATAGAAAGGATGAAAATCTTCCTTAAAAATGAACTTATGTTTAAGAGCTATTCTAATGAAGCAGATTTGATAGCCATTATACACTATCTTAAAAACCAAGGTGTGGAATTAATTATTGGAGGACCAACTTCTGTCAAGTATGCGAAGGAAATCGGACTTAAAGGGGAAGTGTTGCTACTTTCAGAAGAGTCTGTTTTAATGTCCATTAACAAAGCTAGAGAAAGTCTGAACGTTAGCCATAGATACAAGCTTCAAAATGAACGCTTTAGAGTGGCTATATCTTTGTTTCATGATGGGGTTCTTATCGTGAACAAGGAAGGCAAAGTGACTGACTTAAACGCAGAAATCACAAAAATGTTAGATTTGAAACATGAAAGTATTATGGGACAGGATATCGAAAATGTCATTGATGATTTGAGATTGAGAAATGTTTATAGATTTGGGGACAAACTGATTGATAAAATAATTCACATTAATGGTAACGGATATTTTGCAAGTGGCATTCCTATCATAACAGACAATATGATAGAAGGAGCATTGATCACTTTCCAAGAAATCCAAAAAATTTCGAAATTGGAAAAAAAGATCAGAAATGTTCAAGCCAGCGGTTTCTTTGCTAGACATTACTTCAAAGACATTCTTGGAGAATCGAAAGCTTTGGAGGTAGCCATAAAAACCAGTATAGCTTTTTCTGATACAAATTCTGATATTTTGATTAAGGGAGAGACCGGCGTAGGAAAAGAATTGTTTGCTCAAAGCATTCATAACAGCAGCACTCGTAAAAAAGGCCCCTTTGTAGCTATCAACTGTGCAGCTTTTCCGGAGACATTATTGGAAAGCGAGCTGATGGGATACGAGGAAGGAGCGTTTACAGGAGCCAGAAAAGGTGGGAAAATGGGATTGTTTGAGTTGGCTCATGAGGGGACAATTTTTTTAGATGAAATCAATCAAATGGCGCTGCCTCTTCAAGGAAGAATCTTAAGGGTGTTGCAAGAGCGCCAAGTTTTGAGAATCGGCGGAGATAAAGTGACGCCCATCAACGTAAGAGTGATTGCTGCGACAAATGAGAGGTTAGAAAGACTGATAAAACAAGGAAAATTCAGAAATGATTTGTATTACCGGATCGCAGTGCTTGCTATCAACATCCCTCCACTGAGAGAACGAAAAGGAGACGTAGCGATCTTATTGGACTATTATTTCAACATGTTTAGCAGAACACATGGCAATACTTGGTCTTTTTGTGATAAATGCCTAGAATTGTTGAATGAGTACCAGTGGCCTGGAAATGTAAGAGAATTGATGAATTTTGTTGAACGTTATGTAGCGATAAACAAGAAGTTGAGAATGAAGCCTCTGGAGTATACGAAAGAATATTTGAGACAGGTTGAAACCGCAAATGAACAGAAAGACGAAAAAGCTTTTAATAAAATTGTGGTATCATTGGACACATACAAAGCTATGGAGAAACAATTGCTCCAAGAAGCGTTGAATCGTTTCGGCGGAAACAAACGGCAAACAGCGATTGCTTTAGGAATTAGTCGAACCAGTTTATGGAAAAAGATTAGTGAGTAATATATGAACAGTGGCACAGAATGTGTTCAATTTATGAACACACACGAGAGAAATCCTCAACAATAGACAGAAGAGAATAAAGAGAAGAAACAGGACTTACTATGAAAACGTTTCGATAAAAACCCTTAGAACTTAAGTCTAGAGGGTTTTTTTATGCAAAAATTATTAATAATTAAGCAAATAATGAAGAGCAATGATTATTTGGCATAAAAAATGCAACTATGTTAATTATAGAACAATCAATCTGGATTATGGAGGTAAAAATGAATAGTCAAAAAAAGAAACACATGACATTGTCAGGATTTCCATTGAAGAATAGTTACACCCCAGAAGATCTATCTGGATTTGAATACGAGAAAAATCTTGGAAACCCTGGAGAGTACCCATTTACAAGAGGCATAAGACAAGAAATGTACAGAGATAGTCTTTGGGTAATGGGTCAGTACTCAGGTTTTGCTTCAGCAGAAGAAGCAAACAAGAGATTCAGATACTTGATTGAACAAGGACAAACTGGATTTTCAATAGCTCTTGACTTGCCGACACAGGTTGGATTGGATTCTGATGATGAAATGGCAGAAGGTGAAGTTGGAAAAGTAGGAGTAGCCATCGATTCATTGGAAGACATAGAGCAACTCTTTGAAGGAATTGATCTTGAAAAAGTTAGGCAAATTAGAACCACTGCAAATGCAAATTCCATTATGATGTTGGGGTTGTATGTAGCTTATGCAAAGAAAAAAGGGATCGACCCAAACAAGATTGGTTTTTTTCTACAAAATGACTCTTTGAAAGAGTACATCTGCAGGGGGACCTACATTTTCCCACCAGACGTTGCGGTCAAATTGTCGGCAGACGTGATCGAGTATTGTGCCAACCATTTGCCAAACTGGACACCTATTGCGGTTAGCGGCTATCACATTAGAGAAGCAGGAGCGACAGCAGCTGAAGAAATAGCATTTACTATGGCTAATATGATGGCTTATTTTGATTCAGCACAACAAAGAGGCGTCGACGTGGATCAGGCGGCAAGAAACATCTATTTCTTCTTGAATTCTAAACCAGATTTCTTGGAAGAAGTGGCAAAATTCCGAGCGGCTAGAAGAGCGTATGCCAAAATCATGTCTGAAAGATACGGATGTGAGGACAAGGAGACAAAGAGTCTCAAGATTTTCGTGTTCACTAGCGGGGCATCACTAACAGCAGAACAACCATTGAACAATATCGTCAGAGTGACAATTGAAACAATGGCGGCAGTAGCAGGTGGTGTTCAAACGATCTCAACCTCTTCTTTTGATGAAGCATATGCGATACCGACGGAAGAAGCTGTTAAAGTGGCATTGCGCACACAACAAATCATTGCTTACGAGTCAGGGATAACAGAAACAGTTGATTTCATGGGAGGATCTTATGCTTTAGAGAAGTTGACGGATGAAATTGAAAAAGATATTTTTAATATTTTAGCAGAAATAGATAAAAACAATGGTGCGGTTGACTGCATTGAAAAAGGTTATTTCCAAAGAAAATTGGCAGACAATGCCTACCAGTATCAAAAAAGTATTGATGAAAAAGAACGCATTGTTGTTGGAAGCAACATGTTTAGAGACGAGAGAGAACCTGAAATACCGATTTTTGAGTTATCCAACGATACCGAGGAACAACAGCGTGTCAAATTGGAAAAATTGAGAGAAAATCGAGATAACATAAAAGTTGAAAGGGCTCTTAACAGAATTAAACAAGCTGCCACAGATGGAGAAAACTTGGGAGATCCAATGATTGAAGCGATTGAAGCCTATGCAACTCTCGGTGAAATCACGCGCGTTTTGAAGGACGTATATGGTGTTTACAAGCCACTAAAAATCTATTAAAAGGAGGTCCGCAATGAAAGTATTGATAGCAAAACCAGGGTTAGATGGTCATGACAGAGGTGCAAAAGTTATTGCACGAGCCTTTGAAGAGGCGGGCGCGGAAGTTATTTACACCGGAATACAATCATCCATCGATGATATAGTTGACATTGTGGAAAAAGAACAGGTTGACGTAGTGGGAATCAGTATACTCTCAGGGGCTCACAACACATTGATGCCAAAAATAATGGAAAAAATAAAAGAGAGAGAAATTGAGGATGTTGTGTTTATACTTGGTGGAATCATTCCGCAAAAAGACATTCCTAGACTAAAAGAATTGGGTGTGGATGAAGTATTTGGACCAGGAACGCCTTTAGATGAATGTGTTGAGTATGCTTTTGGCCAAGTGATGGCGATCAAGGCAGAAAAAGTTGTTGAAGATATGAGCCAAGGGAAAAGAGGCAAAACGCTGAATTTTTAAATAGATGAAAGGAGATAAGGGAATGAGCAAAGGTATTTTGGACGGAGTAAGAGTATTAAGCATTGAGCAGCAAGTGGCAGCACCATTTTGCACAATGATGTTGTCTGACCAGGGTGCGGAGGTTATCAAGATTGAGCGACCGGGGATAGGTGATTCGGCAAGAGAAGGAGCACCTGTTCTGCAGAATGAGAAAGGTGAGAAGACCAGTGGTTATTTTTTGAGGTTCAATCGAAACAAAAAGAGCTTCACTCTCAACACTCGATCACCGGAAGGCATTCAAGTGTTAAAAGATCTAATTGGGAAATCCGACATCGTACTTGAAAATTTCAAGCCTGGAATGATGGAGCAAATGGGATTGGGATATGAAGAAATGAAAAAAATCAATCCTAAAATTGTATTTGTTGCCATCAGTGGATTTGGAAAGATACCTCAATACGAAGGACCTTTCAGTCAGAGACTAGCCTATGATATAGTGGCTCAGGCAATGGGTGGCTTGATGAATTTGGCTGGACAAGAAGATGGGCCACCTACATGGCTTGGTGTTGCAGTTGGTGATGTGGTTTCGGGTATCTATGCTGCATATGCTGCGATGTTAGGTTACATACGGGCTATGAAAGAAGGAGAAGGTGAATTTATTGATGTTTCCATGTACGATTGTATGACAGCGTTAGGAGAAAGAGCCCATCACATATATTCATTTACTGGTAATGTCGTTAGTAGAGGACCGGATAAAAACATGGCACCTTGGGGACCCTTCAAAGCTAAAGACGGCTATGTCGCACTCATAGTACCAACTGAGAACATGTGGCATAGGTTATGCAATGCCATGGATAGAAAAGATCTAATGGGAAACGAGAAATTTAATTCTGGGCCCAAACGTGCTCAATACAGAGACGAATGGGAGCCAGCTCTGATAGAGTGGTTGGCTGACAAAACAAAAAAAGAAGTGACAGAGCTGTTGATGGCGGAAGGCATGCCTTGCGGTCCAGTTCAAGATTCAAAAGATGTGTTTGAATGTCCTCATTTAGCAAAAAGAGATATCTTTGTTGAGATTGATGAGCCAACAGTAGGAAAAGTAAAAGTGATAGGCTCTCCTTTAAAAATGGCCAATTCTAAGACCAGCTATAGTAGACCTCCATTATTGGGAGAACACACAGACTCAATTTTGAAAGAATTGTTAAACTATGATGATGATAAGATAGATCTTTTGAAAAAAAGCAAGTCTATATAACAAGGAGGACAAAATGAAAAGAGAAGTCGTGTTTGTATCAGCAGTCAGGACGCCTTTTGATAAATTTGGAGGCTTGATGAAAGACATCCCAAACTTTGAATTGGGAGCAACAGTATTCAAGGAAGCTATGAAGAGAGGAAACATTGATCCTGAGGATGTAGATGAAATATTCTTGGGAATCAACATGCCAACCCAAAACCGATCGCTTGCTAGGCAAGCGGCGATCATTTCAGGGATACCCGCAACAAAAAATGCCACAACTGTTGATAGAGCTTGTTGCTCAGCCCTTGCGGCGATTGCTATGGGATATCGAGCGATTGCCCTTGAGGAAGCAAATGTGGCAGTTTGCGGCGGAGCCGAAAATTTGAGTAAGGTTCCCTACTTTCTTGAAGAGATGCGATGGGGAACCAAAATAGGACAAGTCGTTTTACAGGATATTGTACAGGTAGCATGTCCACTCACAGGAAAAGCAAGAGCAGTGCAAGCTGGAGAAGGCGCTATAAAGTACAATGTCTCTAGAGAAGAACAGGACGAATGGGCATTGGGAAGTCAGAAAAAATACCAAGCAGCTTATGAAGCCGGAAAGTTCAAAGATGAAATCATGCCTTTTGAAATCAAGCAAAGAAAAGGAGATCCGGTCATATTAGACAAAGATCAGAGTGCTAGACCAGACACGACATTAGAAGGGCTTAGCAAATTAAAGACAGTTTATAATAGTGCGACAGTGACACCCGGCAATGCGCCAGGATTGAACACGGGAGCGGCAGCAGTGGTATTGATGGCAAAAGAGGAAGCAGAAAAAAGAGGCATTAAACCCCTTGCTACGATTGTTAGTCATGCGCAGGCATCGGATCATCCAGATGGTATTGTATACACGCCAGCTTATGCAGCAATAAAAGCATTGGAAAAGGCAAAGATGACCATTGACGACATGGATGTGATAGAAATTAATGAAGCATTTGCAGCCATGCCTCTAGTTTCGACCATTGTTTTAGGAGATAATGATCCTAAGAAAATTGAACGAATCAGAGAGAAGACAAATGTGAATGGTGGAGCTATTGCAATAGGACATCCTACGGGTGCCACAGCGGCAAGACTTGTAATGACAGTTATTTATGAATTGAGAAGAAGAGGGGGTGGAGTTGGACTTGCTACGATTTGTGGAGGTATAGGCGAAGGCGAAAGCATGATTGTAAAAGTTGAGAATTAGTGAGGTAAAAAAGATGCTTCTAAAAAACCATATTGCCATAATAACCGGAGCGGGTGGCGGATTAGGAACAACCTTTGCTAAGAAATTAGCAGAGGAAGGCGCTAAAATTATTCTGACAGATGTGAACAAAGAACTACTCAAGCAACCTGAAACAGAATTGACCGAAATGGGGTTTCAACCGGAAAGCTATGTAATGGATGTGACAAATAAAGAACAGATTCAAGAGGTATTCAAGCAAGTTTTTGAGAAATACGGAGAAATCAATATTCTGATCAACAATGCCGGAGGCAGCCTATATACACCAAGAGAATTGGATAAAATACAAGAAAATGATTGGGACAAAGTGTTGGATGTCAATTTAAAAGGTACTTTTCTTTGTTGTCAAGATGTTGTACCGTATATGGCAAAAAACAATTATGGTAGAATCATCAATGTATCATCCATTGGCGGAAGAACAGCCAGTTTGGTGACAGGCGTTGCTTATGCGGCGGCAAAAGGTGGTGTCATAGCCTTTTCACGAAGATTGGCGAAAGAAGTGGGAAAGGATGGCATAACGGTCAACACGATTGCTCCAGGAACTGTTTTAAGTGGACAAAGAATGTTGGAATCATGGGAAAGCATGGCAGATGAAGATAAAAACGACATACTGAGATCCATCCCGTTGGGCCGACTCTCGACAGCAGAAGAACAAGCAGATGTAGCAGTATTTTTGTCAAGTAACAAGTCTTCATATATGACAGGAGCGGTAATTGACATAAATGGTGGAAGATTGATGTCTTGAAAGTTCGTTACAAAAATTTAGGAGGATAAAATGAAATCAAAAAGAAGAATCGCCTTACTATTGGTACTGGTATTGATTATGGTCATGGCTGCTTGTGACAATTCAGAGCCAGCAACACCTGATCCACCAGCACCATCCGGATCAAATGGGTCATCTAATGAGCCTGCACCTGCGCCTGCTGTCGACTTTCCAACAAAAGCCATCACGTGGGTAGTGCCATACGCAGCGGGTGGATCATCAGACATGAGTGCTCGACCTTTGGCAGATAAGCTACATGACTTAATGGGACAACCTGTTGTAGTAAGAAATACAGCAGGAGCAGGTGGCACGATTGGAGCAGCTGAAGTGGTTAGGTCAAGAGCTGATGGGTACACTGTGCTTAATGCTTCAATTGGACCATTGACCATTGGACCGTACACTTCAGATGTGGGTTATGATTATACAGCCTTCGCACCAGTTTCTCAATTGACAGATATTCCGCTGGCATTGGCAGTTCATAAGAATTCACCATTCCAGACATTGCAGGATTTCATAGACTATGCAAAAGACAATCCCGGATCTCTTCAGATTGGGAACCCTGGTGCAGGAAACGTGCAACATGTAGCCATGTCTTATTTTGAAAGTGTAGCAGATATTTCGATCACACATGTGCCATATGAGGGGGCTAATCCTGCAGTTGCAGCATTGTTGGGAGAGCATATTGATGGCATTATGACAGGCACAACAGAATTGACCCCACATTACAACGACGGTACTTTCAGATTATTAGCTATGACAGGAGAAGAGAGATTGGATTCTTTGCCTGACGTGAAAACGTTTGGCGAAGAAGGATATGCTGACGTGGTATTTGGGGTTTGGTACGGAGCGGTAGTGCCAAAAGACACACCTATCGAAGTGATCCAAATATTGGATCAAAACATCAAAGAAGCACTTGAAAGTGAAAGTGTCATACAAGCAATGGACAGATTGAATCTGATCATAGCCTATAGAAGTTACGAAGAATTTGGAGAAAGAATTGCACGTGATGCAGAAACAAACAAAGCGATACTTGAAAGCTTGGGATTAGCGGTCAACTAGATATTTAGAATAATAAAAAGGTAGGGAGCTGAAGGATCAGCTGCCTACCTCACCAAAAGGAGGTGTCGCATGGTTAAAAACATTTTAAGAGATAAAGATTGTTTAAGTGGACTAGTCGTACTGATTTTTGCCATTGCTGGTTATGTATATTCTGAAGTCA
>Ga0334895_1001982_pt1 | contig 18704 bp, 14 predicted proteins | sample GraSluR3_MG_7_FD_207229 | JGI IMG/M metagenome (GOLD analysis project Ga0334895, IMG submission 207229) | Sludge microbial communities from methane-producing bioreactor in Wageningen University, Netherlands - Granular Sludge_31_05-R3 | ecosystem: Engineered > Bioreactor > Anaerobic >... | reverse complement strand
TGCTTAGCATATTTTTATATGTTTGATTTTAATTGTTCTTCGATTGCATCTAAGCGGTCGTTGGCCAAATGCACCATCATTGTAACACGCACAAACGGCAATGCTAATAAAAGCAAGGCAATAGATATGATCAGGTTAAACGTGTCGAAGTTTACAATATTCCACACGATTCCGACTAAACCTATTAAGGCTGCAATAATTCCGCCCGGAATACCAAGCGGGCATCTGAGTTTTTTCGTTTTTTCCATTGTTTTAAATTTTAATTGATTAATATGTATTGAGTTTATTGATTAATTCTTGTTTTGTAGGCACACTTTTAAAAACGATTTCATTATTTATCAGCAACGTAGGTACCACATGGATTCCTAATTTCATTGATTTTACCATGCCCATTGGCCCGTTTGCCAACGTGGTTTTCATTTCAAACTTATCGCCAAAATCAGGCAAAACATCTTTTAGCATTTGCTTTAAGGTTTTGCAATTGGGGCATGTAAGTGTATAAAACATTTCTATCTTAATTTTTTCCATAACGTCTTCATATTTTTTTGGCTGTAAAATTAACAACAGGTTTTTCTTTGAAATTTAATTTTGAGTCTTTGCATATACATGTATAAACAATATATGTTGTAACACAATTTTAAAATATTTGTTCATAATAGCATAAAAAACACTTTTAAATTTATACTGTTATGTTGATTTGGGATTGTTTTTTTTTGCATTGGCGGTAACGGTTTCGGGCTTTGCGAAGTGGCGGATTTTCAGCACAAATGTTCATTAGAAGCACAAAGCTAAAATCTAGCACTAAACTGTCTTAGAAGCACTTAACCCGCCATTTTGCAAAACCCGTGTTATGCCTTCGTTGTTCTTTTTCATCAGGTCTTTCGTCTGTAATTCAAGTGATTTTACTATTGTTACGTCAGATTCAAAACCAAAAAGTCTGCTTATTCCTGTTTCTCTTGTTTGGATTAAGATTTTCATTTTATAGTCTTTGCCATAAGATGCCATTTCTAGTTTCTCAATTGCATCTTCTATTGTTTCATATTCTCCTTGAATTTTTACTGGAACTGGCATACCTTCAAAATGGTCTTTTAAAAATCCGTCAATTCCACTATTTCTCTGAACAGGAAAAGCATTGATGTTTTGTAAAATAGCTAGTTCTTTTTCTGTTTTCTCTTGATACTCGTTTGTTCCTTTGTTTAAAAGATTGGATTCTGAAATTACCATTTCTTCTAATCGAGAATTTGCAAGTTCAACAGCATCTTGTGATATGTCAATTCCGATAAATTGTCTTTTCAAAGATTTTGCAGAAACACAAGTTGTTCCGCTTCCACAAAATGGGTCGACAACCAAATCGCCTTCGTCTGTAACGATGTTTAAAATTTGATTGAGTAATAAAACTGGTTTTTGAGTTGGGTAGCCCGTTCTTTCTTTTGCTTTTGGGTTTAAATATGGAATTTCCCAAACGTCAGAAAGAGGAACACCTTTTTTCTCCTTGCCTAAAATCACATTTCCGTTTTCATCTTTTTTATAAACAGATTTTCCGTTTTCATCACGCTCTCGGTCTTGTAAAATTTGGTCAAGATTTGTTGTTGCTGAATAATCAGTATAAAGCGTATTGAATTTAAAATCTTGTGTTTTAGAGTAAAAGAAAATTACTTGGTGAGCATTTAACAATCCTTTTTTTGCATTAGACCATCTTTTGTATGACCAAATAATTTCACTTTGGAAGTTCTCACGTCCTAAAACCTTGTCCATCACAACTCTAATATTGTGCGATGCCGTTTTGTCGCAATGAAGAAATACACTTCCTGTGTTCTTCAATATTCTTTTTGATTCTAGTAAAACATTTTCAACTAGTTCTAAATACTCTTGAATAGAATTGTATTTGTCGTCAAATTCGTAAGTTTTAGAATTGTCTTTGTTCGTAAGACTATGTTTACGTTGTGTAAAAAAAGGTGGGTCAAAGTAAATCAAGTCAACTTTGTTGGCTTCAATTTCTTTGAGTCTTTCAACACAATTTCCGTGATAGATTTTATTAGTTTCCATTTTACTCACGATTTTTTAAATTTTTCAATGGTGTTCGTGATTTTCAATTCGGGTGTCCTTTCGTTAGCAATCTGTGTCAAAATAGCTTTTAGGTCAACTCCTGAATAAGCTTTTAAGTATTCCCAAGCTTCATCACCACCATAATATTCTCCTTCCACACCTGCATAAAGTGTTTTCAAAGTTTCTTGAATTCTAATTGCTTGGTCTCGTTGAGGATAATAGAACATTATCCTTATTGGTTTGTAACCGTGTTCTCTGATTACTTTAACTCTTGTATGTTCTTTTGTAATATGGTCTCCGTCCGTTGTTGCATCTCTCCATTTTACTTCAATAGCATCATTTCCATTTAGAAAATCAATTTCAAAAGTTTTTGGACGCTGTCCAATCGTATTTTCAATTTTGGTCTTTATGCCCTCGGGAAATTTGAAATTCAAACATAAAGTTGCTGCCTCTTCAAGAAATGAACCTGCATACTTATAAAGAAATCGTCCTGTGTTTTGATATTGGTCGATAAGTTGACCTTCTTGTAAGGAAATACCCAAAACACGATAAATAAGATAATGAGAGTTGTCGTCAGCCTTCATTTTTTCAGTTCTGGCTTCAATTTTCCCTTTCAAGTTGGCAGAATAAACTTCAGCTAAGTTCTTTATATTTTGTATTAATTCGTCCATTCGTTTTTGATATATAATTTGTTTCGCAAGTTACGAAATTTTGTTCGGTTACGGTCGTCCTACAATGAGGCATAACGGTTCTCAGCTATACGCAGGCAGGGAATTTTAACTACTGAACTTCCTACGAAGAACTGAACTTTAAATTTACCACTTTCCTGTCCTACGAAGCACGAAACCCCTGCTTGCGTATAGGTGATGTTATCGCTTCGGTGGTGTGTCCTGCGTTACCACAGGATACGAAGATATAAAAAGTTCTTTGAAGTGGTAACAGAACTTTGAGAGAGATGATAGGAGGTATCATTAAAATTCTTACGAGTAACTGCGGAGGTCAAGCGAACCGACTGGCTGGGTTACCCGAAGAGCGAATAGGATATCTGGTCTATCGGTAAAGGCTGTTCAGGCAGATTTATCAAACCGCCTTGAGGTGCTGCATTCCTGCCTACCGTCAGGCAGGTTCACGGTGTGGTACTGAGCGTCAAGGTTAAAGCAAAGTCAGGCGTTTATATGTCGAGGCTCTGTATGGTATGAACAGAGGAGTTGAGCGCAAGCGAACCGTTATCGAGGGGTCGTAAATAACCTTTACTGCGGTAAAATCAAGGAGGCTGCGGCTCCGCGAGACCGAGGGTAACAGCCAACCTGATGTACGGTTACACACCGCACGGCATAAAGACGGCAAGAACTCTGTTCGGGCTCTTTCAAGGAACAGGAGAAGCAATGCTGTAATGTTAAGCCAAACGGCGGAGAACCCGTATGGGAAACGCCAAAAGTAGCGATGTGCAGCATTGTGGCAGATGAAGCCGTAGTAGCGAACATATCCAAGAGAGTGGGAGTAATGACCCCACGAGCGAAGGGCTTCATACGGTGATGCTTTCTATTGTAGAACAAGTTGCTTCGGCGACGATGATTTTGGGTGGAAGGCGAAAGCAGCAATGCTTCACCGTGAAGAGCCCTGTGAATCGAGAGGTTCAAGCACGGTTCTGTGAGAGGTTTGGGGGTGAGACTCCCCCTTACCTACTCGATTTTAATCTTTCGTTAGTCTTTCCGTAAAAGTAAACCATTTTCATTTCGTAATAATCTTCTTTTTAAGTTTTTTATTAGCAGTGTGGCAATTATCTTGTCTTTTCATTGTGCGTAGGCTTGCAAGCTCTTTGGCAAAGCTTTGGTTTGGGTGCGTTGGCTTGTGTGGCTTTGGCAATGTGCTTGCAATTAGGTAAAGATTATGTTTGTTTTAAAAAAGAACAATATATTGTTTTGTATTGAAACATTTTGTATCTTTGTTGCGTTATTATGGAAAAACCTACTACTACTACTATTACTATTACTACTACTATTACTACTACTATTACTACTACTATGAGCATTAAACTATCACAAAAAGAAATTGGTCAGAGAATCACAGAGTTACGTAAACTTAAAGGTCTTTCACAGGCCGATTTAGCCAAAAGACTAAAGATTTCTCGACCTTCACTAGCGCAAATTGAGCTAGGCAACAGGGGCGTTGATATTCTTGAACTTCAAAGGCTTTCAATTGTTTTAGGCTTCTCTTTGGATGAATTTATGTCTAAAGACTTTGCCGCTTCCGATTCAACTGAATTTAAACCACAAGGCAAAAAACAAAGTGCCGAAGAACGAATTTCTGTACCTAAATTACAGATTAACAAATTCAAAAACGTACTTCTTTATATTCTAGAGAAATGCGCTGGAAAACCCAACGTTGGTGAAACTGTACTTTATAAATTGCTTTATTTCTCTGATTTTAATTACTACGAGTTATACGAGGAACACCTAACAGGCGCAAAATACCGAAAATTGCCCTATGGTCCTGTGCCCCAAAAGTTAGATACCATTATTAATCAAATGATTGACAATGGGCAAATTCAACGTTTTAAAACGGATTACTACGGTTTACAGCAAACTCGCTATCTACCCCTAACAAAAGCCAACTTAACTGAACTTAAAGCAAGTGAAAAAGAGGTTATTGACAGGGTTATTGAGCAAATGAGCGATTGGTCTGCCTCCGCTATCAGTAATTATTCTCATAAAGATATGCCGTGGTTGGCCTCAAAAGAGGGTGATGAAATAAATTACGAACTGGCTTTTTATAGGGACGCTCCCTTCTCTGTAAGAAACTATGGTGAAGAAATTGAAGAGCAATGAAATTTGACGAACTAGAAGAATACAAAAAGGACTTAAAAGGCCTTCTGAAAAAGTATAGAACCCTTAACGACGATATTAAAGTTGTTAAACAGGTACTAGAGGTTATGCCTAATGAACGCCCTCCATTTAGCTTTAGAATTGATAATCTAGGCATTGAAACGTGTGTTATTAAGGTGAAAAAGATTGCCTGTAGAGCACTTAAAGGGCGTGGGGTAAACTCGGGTTTGAGATTGGTTTACGCTCACTTTCCAGCCGACCAACGAATAGTTTTTATTGAGATGTACCATAAGAACGATAAGGATAACGAGGATAGACAACGAATTTTAAACAACTTTAAATAGCGAAAAAATGGCAAAAGGAAAAAACCAGTACGTTGTACCAACCAAAGAAGGTTGGGGCGTTAGGGGCGAAGGCAACAAGAAACTAACGGTAAAAACCGAAACTAAAGCCGAAGCCCAAAAAATTGGAACAAGCATTGCAAAGAACCAGCAATCGGAACTAACCATTCTCAAGAAGGACGGGAAAATCCAGAACAAGAACAGCTTTGGAAACGACCCCTGCCCACCAAGAGATACTAAACATTAAGGCTATGATTGACATTGGAAAACAAACCATTGAAATTGATTGCCCAAGTTGTAAGCGCAAGGTTAAAGCAACATTTAAGCAAGCGGCTGACGAAGTGAAAGTTACTTGCAATTGTGGGCAGGTAATACAGCTTGAAGACAAAAATGGTACTTGCAAAAAGGCAATTAATGATGTTAACAAGGCATTTAAAGACCTTGAAAAAACTTTTAAAAGTTTGGGCAGATAGTAAGGTTTACTCCAAAACTATACCCTCATACTCCTCCCTGCTTAGCCCAAACTCGGGGTCAACAACCTTTACCTCTTCGTAGGTTAAATTGTAGAGGCGGTAAACGAGGTTGTCGATTTGCTGCTCAAGGGTAGTTGTATCCTTATCCAACGCAGTTAATTGATGTATTTTTTTTGAAATATTTGATATGACTGATTGAGTGAGAGGGTTTATTTTAGTTATTGGGAAATTCTCAATAGTTGACTTATTAATTGCTAAATATCCACCAGCTAGGTGTTTGTCTTTAAACTTAATTAAAAAGTAATGAGATAAATACTTGCTGTTTAAAATTGCAGTTAAACACCAAGGGTCAAAATCACCAAAATCATAAATACCGTAAATCCCAACACCTAGACCTAATGGTTCTTCTACATACACAGCTTCAATAACTTTTGTCATACCCGCAATAATAATCTTAGGATTAGACCAGAAATTCCATTTTGATTTGGCAATTGATTCATCATTGTTATTAACATAAGCTGTTGAATATGAATCTCCCATATACCTGACTAATTTATTTGACCATTTATACCTATCAACATTGCCACTTACAATAAATGGGATACATCCATTAAAATAAAAGTTAAAAACTGACTTTTTAAGTTGCTCTGCTTGAAAACCAGTTGCGCCTGAACTAACCCGAATGTTTAACTCTTTAAATAAACTGTGTTTTTTTAATTCTTTTGGCTTTATAAATCTTCTTTTTGATAAATCACTATACTTTTCAAGTAAAAATGAATTGAAACTATCTTTATACTTTTTATTCCCAAAAATTATAATTGGATAAACATTTATTCCCTCAAACACATTAAACAAGGAAACATTAATCGAATAAAGAAGGCCAGCATCTTTAATAAGCGAATTTTTGGTTTTTTTGGCATAGTCCGCAATGAGAAATTTATTAGGAATAATCCAAGAATAAGTTCCGTTACATTTAACTAGTTCTTTAGTTTTAATAAGAAACAATAGATATAGGTCATAAGAACCTGTCGCTAATGGATACTTCTCTTTAAATAATTTTTTTATCTCCTCATCTCTAGCCATAGTAACAGCTGAAACATACGGCGGGTTCCCAATCACAATATCAAACCCCACTTTGCTTGCCACGCTTTCGTTCATCACCTCGGGGAAATCGAGTTTCCAGTCGAAAAAGTTTAGGGGCTGTTCGGGTTTGCCTTTCAGCGTTTTTAGCTTGTTAATGGTTTCTTTCCATCCCAGGGTTTTAAGGTACAGCTCCATTGCGGCAGCAAACTTTTTCTTGTCCTTAAAGTTTACGGTTTTGGGCTCGTGCTCCATATTTGCAGCTTTAACCATCTGCTCAAACTGGGTAACAAGAAGGTCAATTTTCAGCTTGCGGATATCGACAGCCAACTTGTGCTTATCGCTTTCAGAGTTAAAGAATTCTTTTTGCTCTCTACTAATCTTTTCGAGTATTTTTTTGCGTGCTAGCGCGCTCTCGTTGCCAAACATCTCGCCTTGGATTGCGCCCTTTACGCTCCAGTCAATATCAATAATTTCATCGTCGAGTTTGCTAACCAAACTATTGCCTACAACAATTTTATAGTCGAGGTTTGGAAGGGCTTTGGGTTCAGGTTCGTCAACAATAAGGCTTAGCCAAAAGCGTAGGCGGGCAATGTCAACGGCTCCCTTCTCAATATCAACACCGTAAATGCTGTTTTGTATTATATTTAGTTTCACCTCCGATGCAGGAAAATCCACCAGATTGCCGTGCTGGAACTGCCAAAGCGTTTGCTTTGCGGTAAAGATTTCGTGCAGCAAGCCCATTGGGAAAGCGCCTGAGCCAATGGCGGGGTCGCATATCTTTACGCTTTTTAAGGCTTGCTCAAACTCCTTGGAGTGTTTTATTACCAGCTTCTTATCGCTGTCGTCGAGTTTCTTCTTCAGCAGCTTTTCAATTAGTGATCGGTCAATTTGCTTTGAGGCTGCGGTGTTTTCAACCTCTAAAAGCAGCTGCCCCTTTCGACCTTGGTTTACAGAAAATATTTGGGGCTGGTCGGGTTTGTTAAGCCCAGTGTAGCTTATCACTTCGTAACCTTTTTCCTCGAACCAAGTGGCAAGGTACTCTATAAGGCTCTCCTGACACATATAGTGAACAATCTCCTTGGGGGTATAGAATGCGCCCTTGTCCTTGTTGTCCTCCAGCAAGTTTTCAAATATATGCCCAAGCATTTCGGGGTCAACGGCTACGGTGTGGTCGTTGGGGTCGTCCTCGTAAATAGTAAAGTTGTACTGGTTAAAGAAATCGAAGAGGTTACGGAATAGCTGCGCATCAAAAATAAGGTTGCGGTGCTTCTTGTCGTCCTCCTCAAAAAGGCCTCCATTAAGGAAAGGGATACGGCAGGGTTGCCCTTTCACCAGTTCAATCTCATCGTTTGTACGCTTGGTATTTAGCGTATCGAAGAAAAGGCGCGCGAGAATTTCGGAGTAGAAAAGGTCGGGATTTTTATGGTTTTCGAATAGCTTGGTGAGAAAGTTGAAGTTGCCTTGACCCCAATCGCTCCCCAGCGGTACGCCCAGCCAGCCCTTTTTCTGGATAAAGTATAGGAAAACTATACGCCCCAGCAATTTCTTTGTAAAATCACGAATTGCCTTCTCATCGCCATCGAATATTGTTTGCCGAATGCTTGGTTTTGATACCATATACTCGCAAAACAGCTCGTAGTGCTTAACATACTCGTCGAAGAATGATTTTGAGAGCTTCTCAACAGAGAAGGCCTCCTTAACATCGTCGAGCGTGGCGTTGTTTCCTTTCTTTGCAAGTAATGTAAAGCGTTCGGCAGCAGTTCGTGTACTCTCGCCCTCACCCAGAACGTAAGTGTAGCGTTTGGGCTCGGTTTTAACCTTTATAAATTCACCCTCGGCATCGTATCCAGTAAGTTCCGAAACGTAAGTAAAACGCCATTTTGTGTTGTCGGGGTTATGGTAAACAATAAAAGCGGCATCAATGTCTTTCCAGTACCTTCGTAAAAGGTTTCGTAACCCAACACGGTTGCGCTCAAGCACCACTCCGCTAGCAAGCGTAACCTCGTAAATAGCCACCTCGCGGTTTATTCCGTTCTCGTTTAATGAAATGTAACCAAGTTTAACAGCCTGTTGCGCAACGGCAGTGTTAATACTTGTTAGCGTTTCGGGAGTTGAGAGTAGTCGAGCATTGGCGAAAACTTCACCTAAAAATTGTTTCCAACTATTCTGATTGTATGCCTGTTTAAACAGGGTTTGAATTTGTTCCTGTGTCATACTACTTAAATGATTCGGAGATAATTAGAACTGGTTTTTCGGCTTTCCTTCGTTTCCCTTTCTCAACTTCCGAAAGGTCAACGTTGTACTGAATGGCAATTTTGTCAATCTCTGCCAAAGCAAAATTAAGGTTTAACTTCCGCTTTTGTAGCCTGTCAATTTCGGTTGGTAGGTTTGTATATTTTCCTATGTCGATAAGGGTAATGATTTTATGAATATTTTTTATTTGATTTTCACTTACGGATGGGTGCTTAACAATATCGGCTAAAAACTTTTTAGCCCTTTGCGCTACGCCGCCCAATGCCTCTGGGTCCGTTTGCGATTGAACAAATTTATGCTCAGCCGTTTCGAAATGCTCTAAGGCAATATTTATTTGCTTATGGTGCAGGTCAATTAGCTCCTCGCACTTCTCCTGTTCGGTTGCTTCAAAGAGTTTAAAAGCTTCTATAGGAGTTATTTCTCTAGGGATAAAGTCGTTATCTATCCAGTAGAATTCAAATTTACGTTCGGTTTTCAGGAATGCAGCTGTTCCGTACTGAAGTTCTGGCCTATTAAGCTTTGTCGAGTCTCTGCCTGTTCTCGATTTTAGCGGTAGTTTTCTAATTTTATCGAACCAGCCTCTGTTTTCCTTTTTGAATTTCCTTAGGAAGTAAAGGTATTTAAGCCTTTCGTCTTCTTCCTCCTTGTAGTTTCCGCTAAAGAGTTTTATTTCATCAAGAATTTCATCGGTTGAGAAAACCTGATTATCCTCACCAAATGCAGTATGGAACGCCTGAATTTTCATAAAGGCGGTTTTGTTCAGCTTAATCTGCGAATCGCCCTGTGCCGATGGGTAAAAAACATAGTTGTATATAGCTTTGGCTTTTGTCCCGATACGATTTACACGACCAATGCGCTGCATCAAACGGGTGGAGTTCCAAGGTGTGTCGTAATGTATGATAACATTTGAGCGATGCAGGTTTACGCCCTCGGCAAGTACCTCAGTAGTTATGATTATATTGTATTCGCTAACCTGTTTTTCTTCATCCCAGTTAGCATCAAAGTTCGTTACAATGGTATCGTATAGCCGTTTGCGGTTTTCGCTCGAAATAACAAGAACATCTTTTCTGCCTTGTTTTGCTAATGCTTTCGCCAAATAATTTACCGTATCGAACGATTCGGAGAATATTACCAATTTGCCCTCAAGGTTTGTTTTTTTGTTTAAAAATTGACGTGTTAGTTGCGCAATAAAAACATCGAGTTTTGGGTCGTAGTCAATTGTATTCCAAGCCAAAACCAGCTCCTTGAGGAGTTTTGCGTCTTTTTTTAGGTCTTCAATAAACTCAGGTTTAAAATCTTCTCGCTTAAAGGTTCTATTCTTGGGATTCTCTTCGCCTAAACGTTCAATTTCCGTCTCTATATCTTCATCGCTCCAACCTTTATCAAGAAGTTTATTTATGTCCGAATCGGGTGCTATAAAAATTTTGTCCTTCTCAAACATTTCAATCATCCTATCGGTGGCAATTTGAAAACTTACTAACGATTTTCTGAATGCGTAAAAGCTACTCTCCAAACGCTTTACGATTTGTGTTTTCATAATAAAAGCCAGCGATTTCGAAACCCTTTCGGCTTGCTCGTAATATTTATTCTGAATTTCGGGTTTAAGCCCGTAAATTGCTTGGTAACGGCTATACTTTAGTTTGTCCTCATCGGTTAGGTAGAAAACGGTTTTGTAAAAAAGTTGATTTAAACCCTCATCCATTATGTATTCCACCTTAACGGGTGGTTTTACTTCGGGGAAAATAATTCCTTGCTCGGTAATGTCGGCTGCGTATTCGGGAATATTTTTTAAGTCGGAGCGTGTTCTTCGGATTGTAATGGGTTCAATTACGTTTTTTCGGATTTTGCCGTAAATCTCACGTAGCTTATTAACATCAAGTTTCTCGAATCGCTTCAACTTTTTGTACTCCTCAATTAGAGGACTAAAGAATGATGTTAGATTGGTTATGGGTAATGTTGACTGCCTTGCATCCTGAAACATCTGGATTTGGTAAAAGATATCGTCAGGTTTATTGTTTAGAGGTGTTGCAGTTACAAGGATAACTTTCTTTTGCAACCCTTCAACAAAACCTTTGTTTATCCTTGGACTTTTACAAATAAGTTGCAAGTTTTGAAAAACACCTGTTGTGTGATTTCTGAATTTGTGCGCTTCGTCAACAATAATTAAATCGTATTCTTCCTTCGACCAGTAATCTTGATGCCCTTCAAGAATTTTTTCAAGGCTACCGTTGGTGATATACTTTGTGTATCGGTCAATTTTAAAATCCTTAAAGGTATTTTTCCAGTTCTTCTCAACGGCTGGTGGATAAACTACCAATATTTTTGTGTAATCCCTACCATTTTGAATTAAAAACTTTTTGGCAACCATTGCAGCAATAACCGTTTTACCCAAACCCACCACATCGGCAAGAACAAAACCGTTATGCTTGATAAGCATATTGTACCCTTCGTTAACAGCATCAACTTGGTACGATAATTTTTTGAAGTTTGAAGGTAAATCGCCCATTGAATCGGGGTCGTAGTCAATGTTTTTGCCAAAATATTCTGAAAGCATTTTAATGTAAAGTTCAAAAGGAGTTATCTCTTCGTTTAGATAAGTTTCCTTTTTAATATTCAGAATGTCAACTGGGAGAATGTCAACGGCTTCTTTCCATAAATCTTCAAATTCGTCTGTTGCAAATTTTACGTCATCGAAAGTGTCGAGTAAAACATTAAACTCATAGTTATACTTATTTCCTGCTCCAAGTCCTGCATCAGTTAGATTTGATGAGCCAGTTATTACCCAACCTTTAGTATGCTTATTAAATGGTTCGGGGCGTAAAATGTAAACTTTAGCGTGAATCTTTTTGTCGGGGTGTGCTTTTATTTCAATCTTCTTTTCAACTATGTCATCAATAAATTGAAGAATTCCAATTTCGGTTTCTTTGTCATAGTCTGCTTTTTCAATATCCTCCCGAATTTTTGTTATGAATTCTTCTTTCGTTTTCTCGTGATTTTTAAAGAATTCAAGACCCTCTTTGTGTGCATCTGCAATTAGCCTGTCAACATTAATTCCAACAAGGATTCTAATTTTTGGCACTTTATTTAAAAATGGTCGAATTCTAAAGTAACCCGAGGCTCTAAAGTACCCAACTAAAGCATCAAAATATTCAATGTTGGGGTTAAAAGTGAAAACACCTTCAAACTTATCTATTAAGTTGTTTCCCTCGTTATTTGTAAAAAATCTAGTGGACATATTCAGTTTTTAAAAATAAAACGCAATATACTAATTATTCTGTGTGCGTTGGCACGAAAAGGCTTGTCTCGTCCTAAAAAAAGTTTACAGTTAAACATTAAAATCCTGCTATAAATTTACACAGCTCTTTTGGATTTGCAGAAGGGTTGATATCGTGCGTTGGGGTAAATGCAAATGTGCCTTTTGTGGGTGGGCAAATTTGTATTTTTTCTTTTCTAAAAGTGCGGTCGGCAAATAAAAAACTTTTCAATTTCTTAATTCATTCTTCTATTCGTTTTCTTATAATGGTTTACTTTTAATGTCTTGTCAAACAGGCTTATACGCCGTCTTCTAAGCTTGTGCACAACGGTTTGCGTGTATGAGAAGTAGCGGATTTAAGAGCACTTCACTTTCAGTTTGGTACTGACTTTTATTAAAAGTTCAGACCTTTGATTTAGCACTGAACCCGCTATTTCTTATACACGCTGTTGTGCGTTCGGTGTTCTTTTTCGGTCGTCTGTCAGCGTTGGCAAAGACATACTCTTTTGCAATTTTTGGCTTGTGTGTTGGCTTGAGCGAATTGCAAATGGGTATGGCTTTTAGCGTTTGGCTCTTTTCTCAATTAGTTTAATTATTTCCTTAAATTCTTTTTTGTTCGTTTCGTCTAGTCGATTCATAAATTTTTCAATCCGTTCTTTGGTGTCGTAATCTAAATTTAGACCATTGAATAAATTAACATCCTTTTCAATACTTTCAGTAAATAAATCGGCTTTGTTTTCTTCTTCAATACTTAATAGTTTGGCAAAACGGCAAAATTGTCCAACTTCAAACTCAACATCTAAAATCAAGTTGTATTTTCCTTTTGTCAAAGTTTTTTGCCTGTCAATTCCTTTAATAATACCAACTGCTAAAGTTTCAAGATAAACCTTGTCATTAGGTTGAAAGCTATCACTTTCAATTTCATAAATAGGTTTGTGTTTATCGTTTTTTAGTGGACTTTTAAGCTCTGCTCGACTTTCTGAAATTTCAAGTAAGCGAGTTGACATTGCGTCTAAATAGTCAATATCTTGAACCGTTTTCCATTTCGATGGAATTATTGATTGTCCGTGTAAAGCACCGATTAATCCACCTGTAAAAGCGGCAATACTGTCTGTGTCTGTTCCAATTGAGTTCACAGCTTGTTCAATACCTTTTAGGGGTTCATTAGAGTATTTACAAGTCAGATAAATACCTGCAATTACTGTTGATGTACCTGAACCTTTTGTCTCATTTTTATAGCAACCAAGTTTGGTTAATGCTTCAAAGTCTGAAATCTCATTCGTTAAAAGCTTATATGTTGTTCTGAGATATTCTCTGGTTTCCTCAACAATCTCTTTAAACAAATCTCCGAAAGGTTTTTTAGAACCCTTGTTCCATTCAATTTCCCAAGTCTTAAATTTTGGCTCACTTATAAAGTCAATAGAAAATTTTTGATGAATGTCTTTCCCTAGTTCCGTTAAGAATGTTGTGTAATTGAAATTTTCAGGATTAAACCTCAAGATTGTGTCAATAGAATAGCCGTAAAGCATTGCACCTAAAATGGCACGTGGATGTCCGTGGGTTATGATGCTATTGCCAAATATTTCTTCTTTGATTTTATCAGGTTCTCCAAAATTTGCTAGTGCTATTGGCAAAATTCTCATTGCGGCACCATTCGCACCACTTTCACGATAGTCAATTGTCGTTTTTCCTGCTTTGAAAGTGAAAAAATTCTTGTTCCATTTGGCAGATTTTCTTTCGATTTTGCGTGCAGCATTCTTTATTGTTCTACCTGCTCCCCTTGAATAGAGTAACCATTCTGGTAGTTCCTTTTTGGCAAAATACTGTTGGTCAACAAAGCCATCTGATTTAATAGACCGAGCAACTGAAAGTAGTAGCTGTGTGTCATCTGAATAAGAACCTGCTTTTAATTTGTCCACATATCCGTGAAACCTGCCACCAACATTCTTTTCCCAATCGTGAAACGTATTTATGTAGTCTGTACCAAACTTTTTGCGAAGCGCATCTTTTGACTTCTCAAATTCAGTCATCCAACCTAAAGCATCTCCTATGGCGGCTAGTTTTAAACTTCCTTTGTATTTTGTTTCTGCTTTCATTTCGAACGATTTGGTGAAAAGATATCTTTATCTACTACAAAATTGCTTGTATCAAATGATGACATAGCGGCTTTTGCTTCTGCTAATTTTTCTTCAGATTCAAAGCAGACTTCAATAATACTTTCGGATGGTATAATGTCTCTCACTAATATCTCGGCTTGAACATCTGTTGGATATTTTGGATGAACTCCGTTTCTGTTTATAGAACGTATTCCATTGAAAGTGTTGATATTCAATTGTTCATTGAATAACATTCTGAATTTTTCTAAATCGCCTGTGATGCCAAATTGCCTTTTTGCTGCATTTGATGCCGCATTTGTTACAGCGAAAAGTGAGTTTTCATCATAAATATGTTTTGGGTCTATTTTTAGAACACACCAATTTATAGTGAAATCATCTTTAGTTTTTTGTCTAAATCTTGAAAACAAGAATGTGTTTGGGGCAGATAAAGAGAGATTGATATAGTTCTTGTCATCATATCTGACATCATCAGTAAATTGTACATAGTCTAAAATGTCAAATTGCTCAATATCTAGACTTTCCAATTTTGCCCTGCTCATCAATTCTTGATTTTCAAGAATGCTGAATAAATTGATTGTTGGCGTAAAATGAATCAAGTACTCGATGCCACGTTCCACAATTTCATTTTTAAAGTCTATATGGTCAGATTTAACACTCATATCAGGAATTAAAACGGTAAATCATCATCATAAGTGGATGATGCGGTTGAATTTGATTTTGGACTTATATCATCTAAAAGGTCAGAATCAATTTCTTTTAGGTAACGAGAGGGGTCGCCCTTATCGCTTGAAAAAAGAAATAGCTTATTTCTAGCCCTTGTCATACAGGTGTATAGTAATCTGCGTTCTGTCGAAATGTGAAACTCATCATCGTCCTCGATGAATCCTGGCGGATAGGGGATTACATCATCATTTAGGTCAAGAATAAAGACGTTGTTGAATTCCAATCCTTTGATTGAAGACATTGTACAAATTTTGACACTATTACTAGCATAATTTACAGGTTGACTTGATTTTATGAGTTCAGTTGAAAAGCCATTTGCATCAAGAAAAGTCTTAATTCGTTTAACACCGTATGTTGACCGATGAAGAACAACAGTACTATTTAGATTGTCATTGTTATTTAATATAGTCAGTTGGTCATCAAGGTGGTTCAATTGTTCATCAAAATCTGAATAATATGCTATTTTAGGTTTTTCTCCTTTTCGAACTGAGTATTCTATCTCTGTGAAATCTTCATTATCTGTTTCATTTTCTAGTAATGATTTTGCCGCTTTTGCAATTTCTATAGTGTTTCGATAGTTCTTTTTAAATGCAATGGTTCTTCCTCCTCTTACTTCTATTCCAATCTCAGACCAAGTAAAACCACTTTTAAAAATTCTTTGAGCAGCATCTGCAATAATGGATATGCTATTTGTTGTTGGGTCAACCAATTTTGAAATGGTTAACATTTGAGCTTTGTTTAAATCTTGGGCTTCATCAATAATTATATGAGTGTATGGTGCCACAAAGTTTGAGTCATTTTCAATTTTCCTTAATGCTAGAATAGCGTAATCATCAAAATCTAACTTTCCTCTGTTTCTAAGTTCTTGGTTGTACTTTTCATAAACTACCCAAATTACTTCTTTATCGGTTTTTGTTACACGGTCGGAAGTTCCTCTACCTGCTCTAGCTGCTTCAAGGTATTCTGATTTACTTTTGAAAACTTTACCTTTCATCCAAGAAATTTCCTCTTGAAAAAATTCAGGGCTTTTACTAAGAATGTTTGAAGTACTTGAAGTTAATCCGTTAATGATAGTTTCAATAATCTCGATTTGAGTCCATTGCTGAATTGTAGAGTCAAAAGGAATTCCCGCATAACGAAATGCCCAACTATGAAAATTTATTATTTGGACATTTAAGCCATCTGGTGTTCTACGTTTAATTTCATTACTATTTTGTTGATAACCTCCATTAATGTGTGGTCTGATAGCTCTAATATAGGCTGCAAGTGTTTTATTATATGTGAAGATGACGATTTTAGTTTCTTGAAAGAGATTTGCTTGTGTTTCAAGAAGATGTTTTGCTCGGTAAAGTGCAACAGTAGTTTTCCCACTTCCTGCAACTCCTTTAATTTGAATAGGGTTAGTTGGTGGTAAGAATAGCACTCTCTTTTGTTCTCCTACTAATGTTATTGGTTCTAAAGGCATATTTTAATTGTTCTTCATTATTTCATTGCAGTTTCTAGCGTTGGCAAAAAACAGCTCTTTTGGTTTTTTCAGCGTTGGCTTTGTGTGTTGGCAAAAACCAAATGTGCTGTTTGTGCGTTGGCTTTTTACACTGACGCACAACGGCTGGGGGTGTGGCGAGTGCGGGAGCGCGAGTTTCGATTTCGTCGCACGACGAAATCGCCCCAAACGGGCGATGAAGCTCCGAAGTTCCCCAATCAGCCCGCATTGGCTACACCCCTTGTTGGCAACTGTGCTTTAATTATTCTTCCCAGTTAAAGCTTTTACAGGCTTCATTAACATTATCTAAATGCTTCTTCAATTGTTTGTCATAAAGTTCATCCATTTTTTCTACGATACTTTCTTTTTCATCCCAATCATCGAAAGCAAAATATTTTGAAAAAATTCTTGTGTATCTTGCAGTTGGTTGTAATGACCTTTCATTAATTGTAAAACCATTTTTTTTTATATGTTCCAAAAACTTTACTCTTAAATTGCCATTTAGAAAAGGACCTACTTCAAGTATAACTCCTATTTTTCTATCATTTGCTGAAAACCATACTGCAATGGGATAACTCCAAGCCCATTTTTCTTCACCTACTTTTTTTGTGTTTTCAGAAATTATTTTTGGTATAACCCATAGCGACCTGCCATTAACAAATTTATTGGTAAATTCTTTCTGTTCACAGAACTCATTAGCTGCTTCTTCAAAAGAATTTTTTTCTGCATATTGCCAAATTAGGTCAATAGCGACCTTGTGTTCTTTATAAATTTTCTTACACAACTCTTTTAACTCATTGTTTTCCATTGTCAAAAGTTCTAGGGTTCTTAAATAATAATTTATGAAATCAGCAATCTTTCCATTTAAATTATCAGATTGAATTTCAATGATAAATCGGATAATTTCTAAAACTTTAATGTAGTTTATTGTTCCGTACCTATCATCAGATGGATTATCTCCAAATAATGTTAGAAATACAGGGATTTTTTCATACCCAATAAAATTATCATCAATAATCTTATGATATTTTTTTAGTTGGTCTTTTGATTCTGATGAATAGATTTTATTCTCAATAAATACTACAATCTTATTTTCCTTGTCAATTATTATGATATCTATGTCATTCCACTCCCTTTTTATCTCAATCTTTGAGTAAGATAATTCTTGGACATTGAAAACGTTTATATTTGTTTTTAAATTATCATTATTAATAATTACTTCGGATAAAAACTTTCTTATGAATGTATTACCTAATTTATGATTTTCTTTAGGGTCAAGTAGCCAAGATAAGACATTGGAATGTCTAATTTCATAATTATCTACTTTTAAGACATTTAATGGATTAAACTCATTTAAAAATGATTCTAGCCTTTCAAACTCATAATTGTTTGCAATAAACCTTTGTAAAATATCAATTTCTTTCATTTTTTCATCTTGAAATTTGTATCTGTTGTCTGGCTGTTCGTCTAGCATTGTTGCTAACGGCTGGGGGTTGTGAGCAGTGGGGGATGGCGTGGCGCAGCGTCGTCATCCGCCGTTAGTGCCGCCCCCGTGCGGGTTCTGCTGACTCGATGTCATCGCATCCCCCACATTGCTTACACCCCTTGTTAGCAACCTGTGGTTTAAAAAACTTGTCGTGCGGTCGGTATCCACATGTCCCCTGATACACCGCTACACAGCAACCAGCGACTTGCGTATCAGCAAGCCCAAGTGCTAGCGATGCGCGGTGGGGTAAAGGGAAATATTTCATCGTGTCCAGCAAATCCTTTCAACTTTTCAGCGCCTAGCCACAACAATTTCCTGTCAAGGGCTGCTTACGTGCTAATTATCGTGGGCGGGTTTCATCACAACAATTTTTCAAATCCAGCCCCGAGTTGCATTTTCAGCCCGATAATGCGAGCAACCTTTTCCACCTATCAGCGTGGGCTTTCCACCCCAATTTTCAAAGCAGCCCAACGCAAGCTAAATGGGCTAGGCGTTATCCGCCATTCTGGTCGAGGGTAGTGAAATATTTTCTAGCCCCTCGAAGGCCTGTTCTTTCCTAACTGTTTCCAAAATGCAGAGCTTTCAGCCTACCCGCTCATTTCGATATTTTCAAGCCATCTA
>Ga0334895_1001979_pt1 | contig 18715 bp, 18 predicted proteins | sample GraSluR3_MG_7_FD_207229 | JGI IMG/M metagenome (GOLD analysis project Ga0334895, IMG submission 207229) | Sludge microbial communities from methane-producing bioreactor in Wageningen University, Netherlands - Granular Sludge_31_05-R3 | ecosystem: Engineered > Bioreactor > Anaerobic >... | reverse complement strand
TACTGACTGGTGGCAGTCTTTCCCAGGCCTATTATTTTGGCTGCCTGGCGGGCACTCATATTTTCACCGATACATAATCGGAGCAGGTCTCTTACTTTTCTCATTTCAATCCTTTTGTTGGCCATTGCTTTTTTGTTAAAAGTTAATGGCTCAAATATGATGAGAAAAGTGTCCGCTTTCATCCGGAATGGGTGTCCGCTTTGCTCCGGATTACCTGTCCGCTTTAAATCGGAATGCCTGTCCGCTTTAAATCGGAATGCCTGTCCGCTTTCGCCCGGATTGACTGTCCGTTTTACTCCGGAATGCCTGTCCGTTTTGAAACGGAATTTGCACACTATGGGATGATTGGAAGAAAATTCATTTAAGTACTTGTACCTATCTCCAATTTGTTTCAATTCCACTATGGGATGATTGGAAGGAATATGGATTTGATTTGGTAAGGTTTGTTGAGGGTTTCAATTCCACTATGGGATGATTGGAAGTTGAAAGGGTTAGTTTTGAAATAGCCCTGTTTGGTGGTTTCAATTCCACTATGGGATGATTGGAAGAGCCACAACTGAAAACAATGAGCCGTTATTTTGTTGTTTCAATTCCACTATGGGATGATTGGAAGTTAACCGCACCATATCGCCTAATATTGGCATACCTGTTTCAATTCCACTATGGGATGATTGGAAGAGCTGTCGGAACCGCCCAACCCCTGGATTTTGGACGTTTCAATTCCACTATGGGATGATTGGAAGACTGAAAGGGCAAACTTGATAACCACTTGTTTTGGCGTTTCAATTCCACTATGGGATGATTGGAAGGTTGAAAAAACGTGAAGAAAAAAATGCAGAAACTCAGTTTCAATTCCACTATGGGATGATTGGAAGGCCCTGGTGAAGTGCAGCCTAATTCGGCTCATTAGCTGTTTCAATTCCACTATGGGATGATTGGAAGAACAGGGCGATGCTGCACCGTTGGTAGTTGCTGCGCCGTTTCAATTCCACTATGGGATGATTGGAAGCACAATGCCGAAGCAACACTACAATACTGCACTCGTGTTTCAATTCCACTATGGGATGATTGGAAGTCATCCGATACCATATATATATCGTTTATTGATTTGTTTCAATTCCACTATGGGATGATTGGAAGATTGGTAAGGAATTGGTTCAATCAGCAATTAAAAAGTTTCAATTCCACTATGGGATGATTGGAAGCCGTTCCCGTTTTCCCTGCGATGTAAATACCCTTTGGTTTCAATTCCACTATGGGATGATTGGAAGCGACTGCACTTGAGGGTGGAATAACCTATTGGTGGTTTCAATTCCACTATGGGATGATTGGAAGAGAATCAAACACCTTTACAACCATTGGGATACAGTGTTTCAATTCCACTATGGGATGATTGGAAGCGTATAACACCCACGGTATGCCAATGTTAGGTGATAGTTTCAATTCCACTATGGGATGATTGGAAGACACCGCTTCAATCATCTCACCACCTTGATTTTTTTGTTTCAATTCCACTATGGGATGATTGGAAGTAGGGTAACATCGGGCACACCGGTAAGCGTGGCATGTTTCAATTCCACTATGGGATGATTGGAAGAAAATGCCCAGATGCGCTTGTGAATGGTAATATTGGTTTCAATTCCACTATGGGATGATTGGAAGCCACTGCACTATTTCATCCTGTATGCGTGGGTTTGTTTCAATTCCACTATGGGATGATTGGAAGGCGGGGGCTTTGCTGGTATAACGAGTTGAATGTTATGTTTCAATTCCACTATGGGATGATTGGAAGTGTTTTCTCATCAGCACCTACGAAGTGGACGCAAATGTTTCAATTCCACTATGGGATGATTGGAAGAGAATCAAACACCTTTACAACCATTGGGATACAGTGTTTCAATTCCACTATGGGATGATTGGAAGCCTGGCTGATAATTTATCGAGTTGTGACTTTAACTCGTTTCAATTCCACTATGGGATGATTGGAAGAGAAAAGCGATGCACGGCGGTCGGTTGCACCAAGTAGTTTCAATTCCACTATGGGATGATTGGAAGCCCGAGGGGAAGGTATTAGTTTCTCAAGATTATTGTTTCAATTCCACTATGGGATGATTGGAAGAAGGCTTGCCCAACTTTCACCCCAAAGAACCTCCTTAGTTTCAATTCCACTATGGGATGATTGGAAGGGTGTTCACCACAATTCTTTCCCCTTTCCCTGAGCGTTTCAATTCCACTATGGGATGATTGGAAGGCATCACCTTATCAGCCTTCTCCTTGCTTTGAAGCAGTTTCAATTCCACTATGGGATGATTGGAAGATTATATTGCCCGCCTACGCGAGGAGGTGAACGCCAGTTTCAATTCCACTATGGGATGATTGGAAGTTCGTAGGCGGTATGCTTTACGGTATCTTAAAAGAAGTTTCAATTCCACTATGGGATGATTGGAAGTTTATAACAGAACTTATGCCGAGTGTGAATTGGCTGTTTCAATTCCACTATGGGATGATTGGAAGGCATCACCTTATCAGCCTTCTCCTTGCTTTGAAGCAGTTTCAATTCCACTATGGGATGATTGGAAGATTATATTGCCCGCCTACGCGAGGAGGTGAACGCCAGTTTCAATTCCACTATGGGATGATTGGAAGAGTGTCTCAACATCACGACTCAAGACGTTTCGCAGTCGTTTCAATTCCACTATGGGATGATTGGAAGCCTGTTCCATCATCTTCATCACATACTCATATAAAAGTTTCAATTCCACTATGGGATGATTGGAAGTCAGTACAAAACGCTAGGCTTGTACGCACAGTACGCGTTTCAATTCCACTATGGGATGATTGGAAGAGAATTAAGAATGATTCAAATTGAAAATGAAGCAGTTTCAATTCCACTATGGGATGATTGGAAGCCTGCTCCTTTTTGCGTTGCTCCTCCATCTTCTTGGGTTTCAATTCCACTATGGGATGATTGGAAGGTTGAAAAAACGTGAAGAAAAAAATGCAGAAACTCAGTTTCAATTCCACTATGGGATGATTGGAAGTAATTGTGAGCTATGCAGATAAAGATTATAATCATACGTTTCAATTCCACTATGGGATGATTGGAAGAAGATAAAGCATTGAAAGCTGTTATTGGTACTGATTGTTTCAATTCCACTATGGGATGATTGGAAGACAGTTGAAGGGTTGGTTTCGGGTATTCTTAAAGAGTTTCAATTCCACTATGGGATGATTGGAAGACATTCCCTTTACCCGGTTTCGATACACTAAACGAGTTTCAATTCCACTATGGGATGATTGGAAGCCACGTGTTATGCCCCGTTGTTTATCTTGTAAATTCGTTTCAATTCCACTATGGGATGATTGGAAGGATAGCCGCTATGCACAGGCTGGCAGGGATTTTTTCGTTTCAATTCCACTATGGGATGATTGGAAGTCCTGACGGGGGTGACGAGCCGTCATGGATATTTTTGTTTCAATTCCACTATGGGATGATTGGAAGTTGGGTATGATGATTATCACACGCCCAAATATTTATGTTTCAATTCCACTATGGGATGATTGGAAGCCTTAGCTCTTCCACTACGCGCCTATCGGTTACCTCGTTTCAATTCCACTATGGGATGATTGGAAGACCTCTAGCTGGAGTCTTAATCTTCTATTTCAGGGGTTTCAATTCCACTATGGGATGATTGGAAGTGTGTGAAATTTTTTATAGGTGTTGCTCAATCGATAGTTTCAATTCCACTATGGGATGATTGGAAGACATCGACAATTTATCACATTGCCTGCGCTCCCATTGTTTCAATTCCACTATGGGATGATTGGAAGGATGTTCGAGAAATCCAGCTTGCAGGGGTTTGTTTTGTTTCAATTCCACTATGGGATGATTGGAAGAGGTTACTCGCACTTCGTAGAGAGGTACAACACCAGTTTCAATTCCACTATGGGATGATTGGAAGCTTATAACACGGGGTGTATATCATTTTGCCCACGCAGTTTCAATTCCACTATGGGATGATTGGAAGCTTTCTGGTTAGTGGCAACGGCTTTGTAAGTATCATGTTTCAATTCCACTATGGGATGATTGGAAGATCAAGGGCAGCCGTGATGGTCACGGATGGTAACAGGTTTCAATTCCACTATGGGATGATTGGAAGGCATTGATGTAATGCAATTATACATTTTTCAATGCTGTTTCAATTCCACTATGGGATGATTGGAAGTCCGCTCCCCTCGTCAAATGATACCCATTTTTTTAAGTTTCAATTCCACTATGGGATGATTGGAAGGCCTTGTCCTGAAGGGGCTTAAGGTCTGCCTCGACTGTTTCAATTCCACTATGGGATGATTGGAAGATAATTATTGTGGTAAACTCATATAGTGCTTTCTCTGTTTCAATTCCACTATGGGATGATTGGAAGAAAACAAAATGTATGGTTAACAAGGTAATTCTTTTGTTTCAATTCCACTATGGGATGATTGGAAGGCAATATGAACGCCGCCCGAAAGCCCTTCACCCAGCGTTTCAATTCCACTATGGGATGATTGGAAGGAAGTAATCGTCAACATCAACTATCTCCTTATCGCGTTTCAATTCCACTATGGGATGATTGGAAGTTTGGAGAGCAGCTTAAAAACCTATTCAAAACAAAAGTTTCAATTCCACTATGGGATGATTGGAAGCATGGCAAGGCAAACGGCTGCATAACCGTAGTAAAGTTTCAATTCCACTATGGGATGATTGGAAGTGTATGGCGGAAGAGTAGCACAGATAGTTCAAAAGCGTTTCAATTCCACTATGGGATGATTGGAAGGCCAATGCAATTGAGAAGGCGAGGGATGATCCCTTTGTTTCAATTCCACTATGGGATGATTGGAAGGAGACAAAAAGCACGTTTGGTTGTGTCCTTTACAAGTTTCAATTCCACTATGGGATGATTGGAAGCCAAAAGATTTTGAATAACATAACGCCTTTTGAATAGTTTCAATTCCACTATGGGATGATTGGAAGCAAAAGATTTTGAATAACATAACGCCTTTTGAATAGTTTCAATTCCACTATGGGATGATTGGAAGCAAAAGATTTTGAATAACATAACGCCTTTTGAATAGTTTCAATTCCACTATGGGATGATTGGAAGGATACTGGAAAGTAACGCAAGAAGAAGACCCTGTTGTTTCAATTCCACTATGGGATGATTGGAAGTTTGATAGCCAATTTTTTATACAACGTGTTGTAAGCGTTTCAATTCCACTATGGGATGATTGGAAGGTGCATCGGCGTAGTGATTATTTGTATAATCGCCAGTTTCAATTCCACTATGGGATGATTGGAAGATAGCAACGGCTAAGAAGTACCCCCGTGACCTTACGGTTTCAATTCCACTATGGGATGATTGGAAGCTAATTACTAACGCAACGCAAAATCCTAAGTTATGAGTTTCAATTCCACTATGGGATGATTGGAAGTTAGCCGTTCAACTTGAATTATTTTAGCTAATCGTTGTTTCAATTCCACTATGGGATGATTGGAAGACCATCGCTTTATACTCGCTATCGCTTATTTCCACGTTTCAATTCCACTATGGGATGATTGGAAGGCCATAGAATTTCATCCTTGCTGGATAAACCTCAATGTTTCAATTCCACTATGGGATGATTGGAAGTAGAAAAAATAATTAAAAATAAATAGCAAAACATTGTTTCAATTCCACTATGGGATGATTGGAAGAAAGATGGGGAAACAACCCCAGATGAGGCGTTCAATGTTTCAATTCCACTATGGGATGATTGGAAGCTCCAGCGGCTCGATGGGTTGCGAAGTGCTTGCCAGGTTTCAATTCCACTATGGGATGATTGGAAGACCTCGCTCGTTATTCTCTGTAAACGCTGTAATCGTGTTTCAATTCCACTATGGGATGATTGGAAGCTATACCTGTTTTATCGCTGTCCTTATTGCTCGTTGGTTTCAATTCCACTATGGGATGATTGGAAGTATGTACTCAATTCCCTTCGCAGTTGTTTTAATCACGTTTCAATTCCACTATGGGATGATTGGAAGAGTAGCCCATTCAATTACCCGAAACAGGGTGGAGCGTTTCAATTCCACTATGGGATGATTGGAAGTCAACTACTACGTGCGTGAGGGCATTGAGATAGAAAGTTTCAATTCCACTATGGGATGATTGGAAGACTTTGATATACTTGTAATGTCCTCATCCATAAATCGTTTCAATTCCACTATGGGATGATTGGAAGAATCCGCAAAAAACCGATTCCATACCGCCAGCCGTGTTTCAATTCCACTATGGGATGATTGGAAGACTATTGTGTTATTTATACTAATTCAAAATAACGAGGTTTCAATTCCACTATGGGATGATTGGAAGGAAAGTGTTTGACGGCATACCCGAAGCCCCGAACGAGTTTCAATTCCACTATGGGATGATTGGAAGTTCAAAAGAATATGGAGCAATTCAAAGAAATCGTAGGTTTCAATTCCACTATGGGATGATTGGAAGAGCAGATTTAATAAGAATGATTGAGCCATTTTATACGTTTCAATTCCACTATGGGATGATTGGAAGTTGCAGCGATGCGAGACCAGATGGGCGATATGCAAGTTTCAATTCCACTATGGGATGATTGGAAGAATCCTACAAACCATATCGAGAGCGACCAATCACATGTTTCAATTCCACTATGGGATGATTGGAAGCAAGCGGGGTAACTCCTAACGAAGCGCAGGCACTAGTTTCAATTCCACTATGGGATGATTGGAAGGGCACTGGGCTTTCAATTCAAATAATGGAAGCAACAGTTTCAATTCCACTATGGGATGATTGGAAGGGTAAGGTAGACTACTATTTTAACAGTAGTTTTGTGTTTCAATTCCACTATGGGATGATTGGAAGCATTACCGCACAAGGCGAACGCACGACCAATGTAAGTTTCAATTCCACTATGGGATGATTGGAAGCAAGCCGCTGAATTGCTTAAAGCATTAAGCGAATAGTTTCAATTCCACTATGGGATGATTGGAAGTAATTGCGCTGGTGAGCTGATTGAGCAGTATGCAGAAGTTTCAATTCCACTATGGGATGATTGGAAGGAGGACTTCAACAAAGCCATTGACGGCACGATCATAGTTTCAATTCCACTATGGGATGATTGGAAGCGTGTCTTTTACGCCTACATATCGCTCGATCACCAGTTTCAATTCCACTATGGGATGATTGGAAGGCCCATATTTCTGCTAACTGCTACAATGAGTCTCAGTTTCAATTCCACTATGGGATGATTGGAAGACACAAGATTGTGATGTTTTTAAAACTGCAATTTAGTTTCAATTCCACTATGGGATGATTGGAAGATTTTATCTTGCCAGTACTCAAAACCGTTTTCGCTAGTTTCAATTCCACTATGGGATGATTGGAAGCGTGGCACTGCCCTGGTGAGCACCCCACCTGCCGAGTTTCAATTCCACTATGGGATGATTGGAAGAATTGTTACCAACGAAATGCTCTTGCAGTATCTTAGTTTCAATTCCACTATGGGATGATTGGAAGTAGAATGGTTTATTATCAAAATCTTCGTTGCCCAGTTTCAATTCCACTATGGGATGATTGGAAGCATACTGCTTTTGTAAAGCTAGCAGTGCTTCCAGAGTTTCAATTCCACTATGGGATGATTGGAAGACGGATGATATAATAAGACCTGTATTTGATTGGACGTTTCAATTCCACTATGGGATGATTGGAAGAAATGAGAATTCCACTCCAAATTAAGGTGCACCCCGGTTTCAATTCCACTATGGGATGATTGGAAGCTTTCAACTCTAGGCACTTTATGAACTTTCAACTCTGTTTCAATTCCACTATGGGATGATTGGAAGTCCTGTGCTTATTGCTGGGCACGAGCGGGGAACCATGTTTCAATTCCACTATGGGATGATTGGAAGCCGTAATGACCGTGTTTGGCCGTTTGGGCAACATTGGTTTCAATTCCACTATGGGATGATTGGAAGCCCAAAGGATTATAAAAAATATCCTTTGAAGAGAGCGTTTCAATTCCACTATGGGATGATTGGAAGCCAGAAGAAAAAAATGCAATCATCGCTGCCTTCCTCGTTTCAATTCCACTATGGGATGATTGGAAGCCTCCCCTTGCATACGCTAGACTTTTTTCTTATCTTGTTTCAATTCCACTATGGGATGATTGGAAGGTTAAGGTTAAGGGGTTAGGCGTAGGCGTTAATCCTGTTTCAATTCCACTATGGGATGATTGGAAGCTTATAAATAGACTTCGATACCCTACGCTCCTGCAAGTTTCAATTCCACTATGGGATGATTGGAAGGCAGTAATCGATGTGGCTGTAACTACTCATTGTGTTGTTTCAATTCCACTATGGGATGATTGGAAGCCTGTCGTGAAAGTTTCTGCCGTGTAGGCTTACCAGTTTCAATTCCACTATGGGATGATTGGAAGGATCCAGCCCTCGCCAAGAATTTCCACGTTATCAAGTTTCAATTCCACTATGGGATGATTGGAAGGCCGTATGGTGACAACCCCGCACCGCTGAATCCTATGTTTCAATTCCACTATGGGATGATTGGAAGTGTCGATTTTGTCAGGTATTTCTTCGTAAATACGGGGTTTCAATTCCACTATGGGATGATTGGAAGATAACGTTCACCCTGAGCATAACCTGGATAGTCTCGTTTCAATTCCACTATGGGATGATTGGAAGAACTTGCCCTCTGCGATGTCTGGCATCTCAAAGATGTTTCAATTCCACTATGGGATGATTGGAAGGGAGGAGCTGGATAGCATATTGGTTGATATAACTTTGTTTCAATTCCACTATGGGATGATTGGAAGGCTCGCCGTGATGAGCGTCTCATCGCTTTCGCCCATGTTTCAATTCCACTATGGGATGATTGGAAGAAAACGCTGGCTTAAAGGCAAGCGTTTTGGAGAAAGTTTCAATTCCACTATGGGATGATTGGAAGTACACCATTTCAGCTAACAATTTATACGCCAACATGTTTCAATTCCACTATGGGATGATTGGAAGAAAAACCCGCACCATCAGTTAGTCCATACATCCCATGTTTCAATTCCACTATGGGATGATTGGAAGGGTAAACTCCTCCTCAATGGGCGACCGCCTCGTTTGTTTCAATTCCACTATGGGATGATTGGAAGTCTGTATGTTCGATGAGGAGGACAAGAAGCACATGTTTCAATTCCACTATGGGATGATTGGAAGTTAATTGATTTTAGATACATAGCCGCTTATGTTAAGTTTCAATTCCACTATGGGATGATTGGAAGTTGAATGGGAAGCAGCCCGATATAACATTCTATTATGTTTCAATTCCACTATGGGATGATTGGAAGCCTTGTTCTCTATCTTATAAGAACGCTGGGCATACTGTTTCAATTCCACTATGGGATGATTGGAAGCTGCTCCGCCGTTAGGGTCACCAGGGTGCTGCATAGTTTCAATTCCACTATGGGATGATTGGAAGGACACCAAACGAGCGTATGAGTAGCGATATTTACACGTTTCAATTCCACTATGGGATGATTGGAAGCATCCAAGGAATTTTGTTAAGCAGTTCCCAAAGTGCGTTTCAATTCCACTATGGGATGATTGGAAGGAGTGGGGCGAAACTGCGATTCAGCACTACGTTGAGGTTTCAATTCCACTATGGGATGATTGGAAGTTTTGACAGCCTGTTGGATAACGTGAAGTTTATCGGTTTCAATTCCACTATGGGATGATTGGAAGATTCAGCCGCGCTACGTTGTGGGGGAGAACGTTGTGTTTCAATTCCACTATGGGATGATTGGAAGTTGTAAATTTATAAAAAAAAATAATTGATTTACAGCCTGTTCGTAAACTAAAAAAGTAAAAAACAATCATTTTTGGTTGTCGAACCCAAGTAATGGAATTACCCCTGGGGTTCGACAACTATTATATACCCTTAGTTTTCAGCACATCAAAGAACATTGTCGCTGCTCAGCTTAAAATAGCACGAATTTAATCATCCTGTTTTTGTTAGGTCGACAACCGTACAGCTTGTTAAAGCATTGTGTCTATGGAACTTCGCTCATGGCCTAACACCTCTTTCTCAAGCCATTTGCTCTCCCTGCTTGTAAAGAGGATCAGGCTGTCCTCATCATCCATAATTTCTTCGGCTCTATGCTTGAGCTCTTTAAGCTTCACCTCTGTTATCTCTCCCTCGAAAACCGAGTTCTGAATCCAATTCAAATACTTTCGACAAAGCTTTAGCATCTTTCCGGTACGCTTCTGGTTAACGTCGTAAACTAGTATGATGTACATTCCCTTCATTTTAACCCGGGCAGGTTTTGGAAACCTGTCCCGGTTAGTTAATTACTACCACCACATCTTAAAGGGCTTATACTCCTCTATGCCAAGCAAATGCTTACTGAGCTTGTAGCACTCTAACTTTACCAAGTGCTTGTAGCTCACATTCCGCTTTAGGGTGCGGTGCTGGATGGTCTCACTAAGCCTATCCTCAAAGGCTTTAATAAAAATCTTCTTCCCGCTCTCGTTAAGCAAGCACCTATTGAGCTGCTCGCTGAAATGCTTCTCCTGGAGCTCTCGCTTATTTATCACCTTAAAAATTACTCGGTCCACCAGTATTGGTTTAAATATCTCGGCAATGTCCAATGCCAGGGAGTATCTCCTTTCGCCAGGTGTATGTAAATACGAAATCGTTGGGTTTAGCTGGGTTTGATGAATTGCCCGAAGGCACTGGCTGTAGCACATCATGTTGCCAAACGAGATCAGCGCGTTAATAGGATTTTGTGGTGGTTGCTTGGTGCGTGCACCCATCTCAAAATCGTTTAGAATTTTGTTAACCCCCTGGTAGTAGCTCTGCCTGATGTTCCCCTCAATGCCCATTAGCTCATCAACCTTTTTACACTCAGGGATACCCACTTGGTACTGCTCAATCTGGTTTACTTCAAGCGAAAGGTCTTTGCCTCGGGTATCGTAGTAGCGCAGGTTCTTTAGCATGTTGTGCGATGCGCCTTCGATAAACTTTTGTGCTATGGCCATTCGCTTAGCTTTGTTGGAGTAGTAATCGACTTGCGACACGATCATCCTTCCAGCCAGCAGCCCATCCTTGGCCATGAATGATCCGGTGTAGTTCTCGTAGTAGTCGAAAAAGTGTACGCAGATACCATTTTTACCAAGGAAGTTGTATAGCGCGCTATTGGCATCGAGCGACCCCAGCACGTACAAATCATCAACACCCTCAACGGGGATGTATCGGGGTTGCCCCTCCACGCCGTCTTCATCAACCGGGGTGAACTTTAGCGTATTGTCCTTGCGGCTAAGACGGCCAGGATTGAAGAGGTAGTAGGATTTTTTCATAGCGATTAATAATCCAAACCTGAAAGGTTTTATTATTTTATTCAATTATCAGATGATCAATAAAATCAAAATCAATTATCTGCCTATGCGTATCCACAAAATTGCCCCTCCCATCGAACCAACCCAGCACCTGATTCCGTTGCAACCTAGTGGGCTTGGCCGATACAATTGTACCGTACGACGACCAAGGGTAGTCCTTGTAGCTATCGGTAAACCCGTGGTGCACAGGATTTGAGTGGATATAAACCACCAGCTGGCGAAAGTAACGCTCGCTATCGACCAGCTTACGACGGAATGGCCTTTCGAAGAGGGTTCCTTGGCGGCCTTGCTGTCTGTTTAAGGCCTTGGCATAGGCATTGAAAAGGTTTGAAAATCGCTTGGAGACCCAAAGGGAATAGCTTTCCTCCTTCTCTCTCCCCTCCAAACCTGACAGGTTTCCAAAACCTATCAGGTTTTCTCCTCCCACTACCTCCTCCGCCTCCTTAATGCGTACCAACAAATGAAAATGGTTGCCCAGCAAGCACCAAGCAAAGGTATCGGCAATGGGGTCGATATGCTCATCGTATTTTCGCAGGAAATACTCATAGTTACCGGGGCTATAAAACAGGTTTATCCCATTCACTCCCTTGTTGTAAATGTGGTAGTAGTTACCTGGGATTAGGGGTTGGGTTGTGGACATGGTCTTCATTATTTACCCCTGACAGGGTTTAAAACCCTGTCAGGGGTGCTTATGATTACTCCTCCCCGCTCCAGCAGAAATCGAAGTAGGAGCAGCTCTTGCAAATCGACTTTTTCTCTTTAGGCGGACATTCCTCGGCTTTTGTTATAATTTCAATTTCGTTTTCAACGCTCACTATCTTTTCCCTATCCTCATTGGTCAATTTAACGGTTTCGGTGTGTCTCATTGTAGGATAGTCGAGTTTACCAGTTACCCCCTCAATACCCCTTTGCTCCAGTCTCCAGATATAGAATTTAACTTGCCACTGGTGCGCCACCTCCAGCCTATCGGATTTTTTTGTCTCGTGAATTACTTTACCAAACGGGTCGTAAAAATCTATCTTCACCCCATCCACTTCAATCTCAGTAAATTTGCTAGCCCTATACTGGTAGGTGTTCTCGTGTATCATCTTGCCCTCATACACCAAATCCGATGTATGCTCCATGCTTATCCCGTTGGCAAATAGCCAAAGCTTGCGATGGCATATCCAGTAGTAGGCGAAGTGGGTACCGGTGATGTTCATTTTTTGATGGTTGGTTGTTTCAGACCTGACAGGTTTTGAAAACCTGTCAGGTCTGAAAATGCTATAATTGATTCTCGTAATCAAACGCCATCATTAGTTCAACTAGGCGGTTTTCGGCTTTTTCGAGGGCGTCGGCACTACCAACTGAGCCAACAATATAACTTGATGCAATTGGAGTAATAAAGAGTTCGGCTTTTGCTGTCTCGTCAATCTTTGGAACCGCTTGCAACCTCTCGGTGTCTTCCCGTAAATCGCCCCTAATGGCATAAGCAATCTGGTTTGCATTATCACTTATTGCAAGGGCTACGGTTTCCATTAGGCTAAAGGTTCGGGCTTGGTTCGAGGTAATACGCCAGTTGACTATTGCCTTGGCTAGAGAACGAATAATCTTTTCCCTTTGTTCCTTTGGGCAAATTAGGCAATTACCAAAAATATTACGTCCTTCAATCCAACCTGCTGCCCTTAACTTGTCCTCGGTTTCAGGAAATAGCTCTGGCTCAAGTTTATTCGTTGAGACGCAAAAAAGCGTTCTAAGGTCGATAGCTACATCGTAAACGAACAAACCTGTTGCACGAGTTTGGTCTTGAATAAATGCCCTGTTTGGCAAACTTCTTCTGTTCGTTGTTAGCCACTCCTCTAGTTCTTCTTTACTAAGTTCAGCACCTCTTTTCTTGTTGTCGAGCCAGTATACTTTCACCTCATGATGCTCGGGGTGCGAGGTTCTGTCGAATGTTAAATTCTCGGTTGGATTTTCAATACCACCCAAGAGTGGATGCAAAGGACGCATGGCTGAGATAGACAAAGGGCTTCTTCTTTTTACTGTCATACTACCACTTTCGGCCTTCATGTAACCGCCTAATAGTTGGTCAGAGAAAGTTGGGTCGCAAGGAGAATGTGGCTCCTTTTGACTGGCTTTATTCTCCTTCTTGTCTATCTCCCAGTTAAAAGTAATCGCAGCAAAGGGAAGATTCAACGCCTCAATAATTGACCGTTTTACTTGTTGTCCACTCGAATAGGCCATTCGGCGACCAAACTGAGGGTCGAAGTAGAATTTCTGACCATCGTTTACTCCAAAAACGGTATGCTCTGCATGACGAAGACCTCGTAGATAAATAAATGGTGAGTTGTTCATAGTTTCAAGATTTTATGAGTTAGATTTTGATTTAATGTAAGAGTATTCAAATCGAATAAGTGTGATAAACAGAGGGAAGCTATCGGCAGGCATTTTTAATACCTGTTCTACAACTTCCTTGAAGGAATCGGCGTGAGCAGAATTATAACCTAATACTTGTGCCAGTTTGTCTATAAAACCCTTTAGGTTATTAGATTCACGAATTTCTTGGGATAAAGTTGAATATACCTTTTTCCCCCTCTCATCCATTTTCTCAAGATCAATGAGAGCATTAGCCACACTTGTGGCTAAACCTAGTAGTTCTGTTTTGTTTAGCATAGCGATTATCCATATTTTAAAAAGTTGATAATTTGAGAATGATTCATTGTTGTTAAACTTGTAGTCTTTGCCCTGTGCGTAAAGAATTGAGCCTTTGGGCATATACTCGCGGAGTTTGGCTGGTTCCAACGCTTTTAGCCCAATAGTTCCCAACTTGCACGCTTGCTTGAAATTGTAAAAGGTAGAGAGAGTTTCGAGTTCTTCCTCTTTAAGCACGGTGTCCTCACTAGTAAAAAGTTTATCACGTAAATCGAAAATCTTATTCACCTGAGGTAGATAAAGATTAATAAACCCTAGTGTTGTATTGGTTTGCGATAGGTTGTAAGCGTATGCCGTAATCTTTTTGTTTGGGTATTTTTTTGCCAAGGCAAAAACTACTTTCGACCATTGCTGCGTAGGGATTGCGATTTTCCCTTGAACGTCTGATGTTTCAACATTCAGGTTATCATCAGGAGCATTGGGGTTAAAGTAAGGTCTGGCCCAATGCCAAAGCCACTGTCCATTCCATGTTTCAATTTGCTTATCCTTAACATTTGGGGTTTGTTGTAGGTACTTACGATAGTATTTCCATCCATTGAACAGAGCCCAAAGAACTTCTTCCTCATCAATTAGCATTACATATCCTCCACTCACACCCACACCTAATGCTTCTCCAATCCAAGATGCATACATTTCATCTTGATTAATTGTAACAGCGATGTCACTAACTTGTCCTGAGGTTGTACCTCCAACATCTTTTGCTTGTGAACCAACGAAAATTGCCATATTTGGAACATCTGTCTCGATACTCTTTGCTAGATTTCTGTACTGAGCCTTGGGTATGCTACCGTGTAATTTAACATCATCTTCCTTCGGTTTTTGAAAGAATGGAGAATTACCCACATGCATCAGGTGCTGATCATTGTTAAAAAACAATTCGAAGAAAACGGAATCAAAAAACTCTTTTGCGGAAAGATTTGTACCTTCCTTTCGATTGTATTGACTGAGGAATTTCTTTCCTATATAACTTGTGTACATAGCTACAGTATATTATTGGGTTCAACTAATTGTAAGCCATAAATTTTATACTCCTCAATGTTTTGGGGTACAACAAATGGATTTGAGCCAACATCGAGCTGCTCGTATTGCGTTCTGTATCGGGCTATACTTTTCCAGTTTATTGGGATGTCCATTAGCTGGCGCTCCTCCCAAGTTGCAGTTAAATATCTTTCTCGGTCAGTTTCTAGTATACACGATGCGCTCTCAATCTCAAGGGCATCAACAAGTACTGCTCTTTTCTTGTTTGTAAGTTCGAGAATTGAGAATCTGTTATTCTTAAAAATCAAGTGGATATCAATCTCCTTTGTGTCTAATTGCGGATAAACGGCATCAATCTTTTCCTGTAATAGTTTTTCTTGTAAAACTTCTCCGTTACTTGGGAGCTGATTAAAACTTTTCTCCAAAATGTCCATCTTGTAAGGTAAAACATTTCCCGTGGGGGCAATAACGTGAACAGGCTTGTAGTTCCCGATTGTATTCTCGTTGCGCTTTCTATTAACTCGTCCAAACCGCTGAATTAAGCTATCCAATGGAGCGCATTGGGTTATCATCCTGTCGAAGCTAATGTCGAGGCTTACCTCAACAACCTGTGTTGAAACAACTAAGCAAGGTGTAAGTCCATTTCCAAAGTCTTTGCCATCGCCATTAAACTCAGTTTTAAGCCTTGTCTCCAACTCAACCCTATCGCCTCGCCTATATCTGCTATGGATTAACATTTTGGGGATATGAGGGTATTTAGATTCTAGTATTTGGAAAGCCTCCTGAGCCTTTTTTATTGTATTATAGATTACGAGTACCTTTTCTTTATTTGCAAACGCTTCAGACAGGATATCCTCTATCGCCTCCTCGTTGTCAATTTTGTAGATTTTATGCCTGTTGAAAGTTTCTAAAACTTGGTCGGGGAGTTTTACTTCATAAACCTTGTCCTTTCCTCCAAGTATATCAAGAAGCTGTTTGTAAAGTTCTGTCGGCATTGTAGCTGTTCCAATATGCACCCTACAGTTTAAAAATAGAAGCATCTTAACAATTTCGAGCACCATCGACTTTGAAAAATCGGAATAGGTATGAATTTCGTCAAGAATGATATCGCACCCCTTAAGGTCGAGCATAACCGTTTCAAAGCCAGGCGTACCAAAAATAATTGCAGCAATTTGGTGTGGGGTCAGCACTTTAACCGATGATCCTACGAGACTTTGAAGCAGTTGCTCCTCTAAATTATCGCCTACAACAATTTTCGAGGTAGCGTGCTGCAATCGAATATCTTTATTAGGGATTGTGGCTTTCATTCGCTCCCACATGGCATTTATTGATGCTTGGAAAGGTAGGGTGTAGAAAATTCTGCCCTTGCATCGTTTTAGTAAAAAGTCGGTTTTACCCGCACCAGTAGGAGCAACAACAATTGTATGATTTCTACTATCATTAGTACCTACCATTGATAATGGGTAAATATCGCTAGCACGTTCTAAGTTAAAGTAGAAACTCAAATCAGGGGTTTCAAAAAGATGTTTTAACTCTTGTTCTGTGTTGTCTGAGAATGCAGATGCAAAGTGGTCGGCTGCCATAAGCAACCCTCTTAGCGGTGACCAACCTACCTGTTTGGTTTGGCAGTATGAAGCTGCATAGGAAAGGGCATCCGAAGCCTCGTTTTTTGATATATTTGCTTCAAATCCAAAATGGTTTAATATCATAAAACCATATCGACTCCACTCTTCCCAATCCCTAAGATGATTATCAATCCATTTCCTGTACTTGTTATCAATGTCAATAATCCCCCTCTCTCGGCTGTCGTTAACAATCGATTTATGGTGTGCAACAACCATATCAATTAAAGTGTTCCACTCATCTCTTGGAAAAGCAGGAAGAAAAGCAAGAGAGGATAGCTCATGCCTATGAACGTAATTATCATCTCGTTCTTCAACCAACGACTTGGCTGTAATGTTTTTTATACGATTCTGGAAGTATGGGTGTGCCTTGCCCAAATCATGGAGTATGGCTCCCTTAGTAGCCAAGTTTATATCAAACTCTTTACCCAAATATTTTGAAAAGATTTTGATAGCCGACAACACATGTTTAGTGTGATCTAGCAAAGTTGTCCCTCCATAATTTATACTTTTTGCAAGAATACTATTAAGCGAATCCATTGCCATCTCTAATAGGGTTTCCATAAACAACCAAATCACCGTACATTTCATTTGCATTGTCAAAGCGGTTATGTCCTACTTTGAAGCCGTTATGTTCATCAGAGAAGATTAACTCAAATCCATTAATGCCGTTAAATTCCTCTTCGCTCATTTCGGTCAAGGTCTCGGGATGGAGTAAATCCTCGTTTCGGCACAAGCAAATGGTTTGTGCGAAAGCCCTTTCAGCATCTTCTTTTAAATTGAAAACAAGGTAAACATTAGGTTCAAGAAGTACTCCTCGATTAATTATGCCTAAATTTTTGGCTTTAAAGTATTCGCGTCCGTCAGAGTCTTTCTTTTTCTCTTTTTGAAATCCTCCTTTCGACCAAGTTTTTTCTTGCTGAACATCAATACCACAGTAATTAATCCGATGTCGCATAATCTTTTTTATAACACCTTTCTCATTCAGTAACTCTGGAAAGAGTTTTTTCTCTATTCCTTCAACTATTGATGGTGTAAGGAATTGCTGGCTGAATGTTTCGATATCCCTCACCGCTGTCCAAGGTTTTATAAAACCGAATGGACCTGAGTATTTTACTATGTACATAGCGTAATCTGTTTGTATAAACCTGACAGGTTTTGAAAACCTGTCAGGTTTGGTTATTACCTTATCGCTCCCAATCCAATACCTGTAGAATTGCCCAACCCAACATTCCAAGCAAATTGCTTGGTTTCGGGTTTGGCATTTATAATTACCGGACACCAGCTGCAAATGTTGTTAACGTTGTTGTAAACTAGGTTTTTTCGCTTGGCGTAGGGTGAAGACGTATCAAAATGAATTTCGAGACTCTCATCAACAAGTCCTACTTCTTTCATTCTAGTTTGCAGGGTTTCTTTTAGGTATTTCCCAGCTCTTGGGTCATCGTAAAGAATATGGTCAATTCTGTTATCAACCCTTCGCTTAATGAGAATTGGACTAGCTACTTGAAAGCTGCTAACAGCTGAAAAATCAGGATCCTCCTGAATAACAACTTCAACAACCTTTAACCCATCAAACATGGAAGGGTCTTGCTGGATACCTGAAATCATTTTTTTTACTATTTCTTCTTCAAAGGCGCTAAAGAAGAAGGAACTACCATCTATAAAGTGTAGCATTTCGTTATCTCTTTTTCCTCCATCTAGCCATGAAAAGGAAAAAAGGGAAACTTTTCCATGGTGGTTGTTCCATCCTAACCATTTATGTATTGTTCCAACCAGTTTATGCTGGTGGCTGAAAGGAACAGCCTGTCCGTTACTTGTAATTTTGAAGTGTATTCTCATAATATACTTTTTTTCCACCCCTAACAAGGTTTGAAACCCTAGCAGGGTAATTATACATCAATCGCCCTTATACGTTGAACTCCACCCCAGCACCTTACGGATACGCTGCGATGGATTAAACTTAAAAGCCACT
>Ga0334895_1001978_pt1 | contig 18728 bp, 15 predicted proteins | sample GraSluR3_MG_7_FD_207229 | JGI IMG/M metagenome (GOLD analysis project Ga0334895, IMG submission 207229) | Sludge microbial communities from methane-producing bioreactor in Wageningen University, Netherlands - Granular Sludge_31_05-R3 | ecosystem: Engineered > Bioreactor > Anaerobic >... | reverse complement strand
CTATGGGTGAGCGTTTTGCGGATTCGTTACACTTCATCGAATACCAGCTGAACGCCATATTGGGTTTGGTAAGAATCGACAGCGCCCTCAAAAATTATGAACAGGCATTTTTCAAAAACCAGGAGTACCAGGTATTAAAAGAGACCTTGAACAAAACAGAAGTCTCCAACAGCCTGAAAGTGATGGAAGCTGAACGAAATCTGGAAGTGCAAAAGCTTGAAAATGAACTTCTTGAAAAAGAGAATATTTTTCAACAGAATCAAATTCTGAATCAACGGATTCTTGTCGTTTTTATTCTGCTGGGCTTTGTCGGCTCCTTGATATTTACCATTGTTCAGCTGCGAAACAGTAAAAAGATCAAGCAGTTAAACACGTTGCTAAACAGCAATATCGCCAAGCTTGACGAGCAAAATGCCGCGCTTGACAAAGCCAGCAAAACAAAAGATAAATTTTTCGGGATTTTAAGTCATGATTTGCGCAGCCCGTCGGCTACACTGCAAACCGGCCTAAGTATGCTTAACAAGGAGTGGGATGATTTTTCGGAGGAGGAGAGGACCCAGCTGATTCATCAACTCGACCAAACAGCTGAAAACACACATGCCTTATTGGAGGATTTGTTGCGATGGACTCAAATTCAACAGGGTGGACTTAAAGTTAGCACTACCAAATTCCGGCTTGCCGATCTGGTGGAGGAGCTCAGTCTGCTATTTTATATGGCTTTATCGCAAAAAGAGCAGACTTTGACAACGAGAATCAATCCGGATATTGAAATGATGACCGATTATCAGATGCTCAAACAAATCCTGCATAATTTGCTGACCAATGCAATCAAGTTTACCTCCCACGGAGGTAACATCACTATTGAGGCTGCTGAAGAAGAAACCGGACTGAAGATCAGTGTGATTGACAATGGCATTGGGATTCCACAGGAAATGCTTGGTCGTTTATTTGACCTTGATGCTGATTTTGGAAGGCCCGGAACAGACAACGAAAAAAGTTCTGGCATGGGGCTGATCCTTTGCAAAGACTATGCAACGCTGCTGGGAGCAGCACTTAGAGTTGATTCGGAAAAAGATAAAGGCAGCAATTTTAGTTTACATTTTCATCACGAAAGAAAGAATTCCATAGCCTGATGAAGTATGATTTATTTTGGGTTCACCAAAAAAACTTTTATCTGATTGAATTTGTGTTAATGAATAGAATGCTTAACGCAGGTTTCTACAAGGAATTTGCTTGCATACAATAAAAATTCTTGCACCAGATATTATCCCCACATAGCGAGGGTGAAATTTTATTGGATTGTCAGTTTTAAGTTTTTCAGCAAACCCAAATCAGGCTCTGAGGCCATAAAACAGAAGGTAGAAAAAGTCGATTTCGTTAATTGAAAAATTTATATTCGCTTGTAATAATATCAGGGATCTGGTGTCAAATGTATAAGTGTTTAAAATCCTAAGGACGAAATATGGATCATATAAGCGAAGAATTTTCTTTCATCTACCTGGAATACAGTAGTAAAATAAAAAATCTTTGTTTTGGTTACACCAATTCAATGGATGAGGCTGATGATCTTACGCAAGAGACTTTTTTATCTGCATGGAAGCATTGGGATAAATTTAAGGGTCAATCTTCACGCACCACCTGGATTTACAGGATAGCCATAAATAAATGCCTCTCCTTTATCAAAAAAAATGAATCAAAAGCCTTGGATATCAATGATATAAAAAATATGCAAGTCATAAATGAAGTTAATCAGGATCATCTAAGTCTGTTGTACAAATCGATCAATAAGCTGGATAAAATTGACAGGTTAATAATTACCATGTTTCTTGATGAATTATCCTATAAACAAATTGCAGAGGTTTTGGGAATCAAAGAAAACTCAATCGCTGTAAGAATCCATCGCATAAAATTAAAATTAACCGAAATATTTAATAAGTATGAAGGAATTTGATGATCTAAAAACTATTTGGTCAGTTAATCAAACTCAAACCAAGGATACAGCTGGATTTTTAGGCAAAAAGAAAAGCGATCCGCTTTCGCGCTTGAAGAAGCAGTATATATTAAGTACAATCGGTTTATTCGCAACTGCTGTTTTTATATTGTGGTTTGGCTTCTTGAGCGGGAAAGAATTTACTTTTGAAATTTCATATACGGCTTTGGCACTTCTGGCTGTGAGTTTGTTCGTAATTTTGTTTGTGAATATTTATTATGTTTTTTTAATTAGCAAGCTTGATGAAACGCTAGCACCCAAAGAATATTTAAACCATTGGCGCAACTTCTACAAAAAAAGACTTCGGTTTTTTAGCGTGTATGCCCCAGTCATTTCAATCATTCTCTGCCTTTCTTTTTCGCTTTACGTTCCTGAAATTATAGGCTATTACCCGAACATATACTATAAAACCGGATTTGTATTTTTTCTTATTCTGGTCTTCTTTGTCAGTTATCTATTAGGTAAAAACGCAACCCGAGAAGAAAAGATAAAACTGAATGAACTTAATGATGTATTCAATTTACTTTCAAAGAGCTAAAATTCTGAAAATGTATATTTTATCCTGAATGCACATTTTTTGAACATTTGACTATTTGTATTACTCTTCATGCCTATTATCGTTTGCTTTGTAAATTAAAAAGCAAAAACATTGTATCCTGAATTTTTTCGTTTAGTAGTCTGATTAGTACGTTATCCTTTCCTCCGGCATCAAACTTTGTAACGGCAGTCAGATACCATAGCATGGCTCAATCATTTCATATTTGTGTGCTTTACCAACGGATGTGAAAAGTCAACACCACATTGAAATTGAAAAGTAAACCATTATGACAAGACAAGAAAACCAATATCCTATAAATTCCGGTAAAAGTAAGCTGGGACTAGATAAATTCACTAAATTCAGTACTTCTGATGGTTCTAATGCGGCAATAGAACATTCAGGTATTCTGATAAATAGGAGGCGTCATGAAAAAAATTATTGGTTTGATAGTAACTCTGAATAGATTATTATTAATTTAGTACCTTTTAATATACTATAATTTGCCATGCAAACGAAAAATATACATGCCGTAATTACAGGAGATCTTGCAGCTTCATCTGCTATTGACAAGGACTTTCATGAGGCACTTCATGCCATTGCCAGTGATATAAAGGAGCAATATGACGGATTTTTGTTTGAGGTGTTTCGTGGTGATAGCTTTCAGGCACTGGTAAGGCAGCCCGAAGATGCCTTGTTGCTCAGTATAATCATCAGGGCAGGCTTGCGCAGGCAGTCCAGGAGTTCATCGGTAAACGATGCCTGGGATGCACGAATATCCATTGGTATTGGCCAGGCAGAAATAAAAAATAATGTAAAACTGGGTGAAATGACAGGCGAAGCTTTTATCCGTTCTGGACAGTCGCTTGATAGAATGAAGAAAGAGGGAAATCGCTTGAAGATAACGACCGGCGACGAACAAGCCGACAAGGAATTTGGTGCGGGTTGCCCGCTTGCCGATGCCATCATAAACCGATGGACAACCAGCCAATCAGAAGCCATTTACCTGTATCTTCTTCAAAAGAAAACACAAAAAGAAATAGGCAGGGAGCTGAATGCCACGCAGAGGGCCATAAGCAAACGACTTGAATCAGCCAATCTGCAGAGCATGACCAAATTTTTTAATCGCTACAGAGAAGTAATCAAATGGAAATTCAACAATTAGATATACTGCTTCGCTTGCTTATTGCCCATTTACTGGCCGATTTTGTTTTCCAGACTGATGGCATAGTAAAACGCAAAAACAGTAATGGTTTTCGATCCGGGAGCTTTTATATTCATCTGCTTACAGTAGGGCTGCTCACTTATGTGTTTTTGGCGCAGTGGGCAAACTGGTATGCCCCGCTGGTACTGGTAATTGCGCATGGTTTCATCGATCAGGCAAAAGTTTTCGTTAAACGCGACAATGCCTTTGTTTTTGTAAGCGATCAATTGCTGCACTTCATCAGCATCGTGTGGGTATGGTTTTGGATAACGGAAAATACTTTTAGCGATCTTGTGGTTCAGTTTTTTGCACAGCATAGCTGGAACGAAAAATACCTGGTAATCTTTATCGCTTACATTTTGTTGACTTTACCTTCGGGAGTGCTTGTTGGTTATCTGACAAAACAATGGCAAAGTGATATCCCGAAAGCCAATGACGAAAGCCTGAAAAATGCCGGAAAATGGATTGGCGTAATCGAGCGTTTCCTGATCCTTTCATTTATTTTAATGAATCAGTGGACACCCATTGGTTTTTTACTGGCAGCAAAATCTGTTTTCCGGTTTGGAGACCTGAAAGGAAAAGAAGATCAAAAAAAGACGGAGTATATCCTGATAGGGACATTGATGAGTTTTTCCATTGCCATTATCCATGGTTTAACTCTGCAATACTTAATCCATAATTTTTGGTAAAACATAGCGAAATAGGCTTTGAGGTAGCTTTGATATGATCTGGTAAACCAGAAGCCATCATTAACACTCTCTATTACAGATCGTTTAAGAGGCATTATCTTATCACACAACATTATGATATGATTTTCATGTTGTTTCTGATCACTGTCATTTAGACCCTGATTTAGCGAATGCACTTATGTCAGTCACCTATTCAACAGCAAGAGGCATATTGATATCAAAGTTACAAGGAACAGCACTCCAAAATTTCATGCTGCCAATCATTAACCCTAACATTCTTTTACGAAACAGGCAATAAGACCTGTGCACCAACGCAAGTCAATCTTATTCCCTAAACTTGTTTGTTTATTGATTAACCTTGGCCGGCCGGCAGGATGATCAACGCTTTTCCTGTTATTTTATCTTTGACTGCTGTTATTGCGTGATTCTAAAATACTAAAGTTTCGCACATAAGACAACATCTTCATTAATAACATCTTGTGTATCATTAAATTATTGCAACTATCTGATATTCAATAAATATAAGCTTTCCAATTTCATTAAGCAATATTTTTTTCATCAAAGTCAGGGTTTAATAGCAGACTGATCTTCTTCATGGCAGTTTCATCGTTTATCATCTTTTTCAGGAGTGCTTCGCTGTCGATGTCGTCAAAGAGTTCAGTAATGATATTGATCAGTTCAACAAATAACCCCCATAATCTTTCATTCAGACGTAAAAGTGCTGTGTCATGCTGGATTTGTTCAAACAAGGCCCCTTTTGTTTCATAGGTGTCGTAGCGATGCCTGAAGGTCAGCAGTATATGTTGTATCATCGTAATTGTAAGATCTGCTATTTGGGCGTCAAATGTCTCAGACTGACATTTGCCAAGTCTCAATAATTGTTTGCTTTCCTTGAAAAACACCTCTATTGTCCATCGGGTTTGGTAAAGCTCAATCAATTGTATAAAACTTATGGTGTTGTCTGTTGTCAAAATCACCTTCCATTTGCCGTTTTGGCCTTGCTTGCAAAAGAATAGCTGTATAGCGTACCCCTTATAGTTCACGTGTGCTTGCAGGTAATAAAGTTTCAAGCTACGACATCTCTTGGGTTTGCCTAAATAATTTCTGATCTGCTTGTATGTTAGGGATTTGCCACGGAAATTGAACTTCGTTTTTACTTTACTGTACATGCCTATCAATTTGACACAACGCTGTTTGATTTGATAAACCTGTTCAATCAGGGCTTCACAAGTGAACCAACTGTCGGTAAGGACATATTCAAAATCAATTTTGTGTGAAACAGCTCTTTTAAGCATTTTGATCATGCTTGTGATTTTATCCTGATCTGCTTCTTTTATTCTGTCATAGGCATGTGTACCAGCTTTACGCTTTACTTTTTTTTGCTTTTTAATTTGTTTGCCTGACAGACCATATGACTTAGCTTTGTTTTTGCCAACTTCACGATGCAGGCTAAAATCCAGCGGTATAAAGGATGTGCCATCCCAAAGTCCCATAAGTAGCAGCTTAAATCCAAGTATGCTTCTGTTTTGTACGTGATCCCAAACCCTGGAAACTCCCTCAATACATTTACCACTTTTAGCAATTGTGGTATCATCGAAAATAAGACATTTGGTGTTATGTTCTGCTTGCTGATTGTGTGTTAGCTTGCAAAATTTTATAGCAAAAAGCCACAGGATGAAACGCCAACAGATGGTTTTACTGTTTTTCAAGCGGTAAAACACATCTTTTTGTGGTGCTATGATGCCAGACAGTTGATTTACTGTGCTGACATTGATAAAGGGCAATGCAATTAAGATGCTCATAACCAGATCAAATTTATATCCTTTCACTTTAAAGAAGCTTAGTGATTTATTCAGCTGGGAAAATGAAAAGCATCTAAGTGTTTTGAAAATAAAATCTGTTTCATACCAGCTATGGGTAAAACTATTTTTGAGTTCCGAAAGCTTATGTGTATCTTTGTATTGTAGCATGGCTTTATGTTTTGGAAGACATTGCTAATTTAATGAAAAACATTTAATTAGCTTCAAAGTCATGCTACTTTTTTTAGTTTTTTTATGCTGATTTTTAGTTTTTTAGTAAGTGCGAAACTTTAGTAAAATATTTAAACCTGACGTTTACTTCAAATAGAAGAAAATTGGTAAATTTACCTCGTGGAAAAATTAAACACCACGAATTAGAGATGCAGACATAAGGTGAAAATATACGCAAGAGTGCGTGTATTCACTCGTTGGCCACAATTATAAAGAACTGACAGACAATGGATATACTTAATTTGATAGTTGGATTATTCATGATTGGTATTGGATTTTTAGTTAAATCCGCTCCTGATTTGATTGCTGGATATAACACTATGTCCAAAGACAAAAAGAAAAATGTTGACATTGAAGGTTTATCGACTTTTATGCGCAATGGATTAATCACTATCGGATTGTCAATTATAATCGGATACTATTTATTTAAATGGATTGGTTTTACAATGATTGCCAATTCAATGATATTGATAGTGACTTTAATCGGGGCAACAATTTTAGTTATAAATGCTCAGAAATTTGACCATAACAAGACTAAGAAAACTAAACTGACATATTCTATTCTTGGATTGGTATTTTTATTCGTTATTGGGTTAATAACTTATGGATTTATCCCATCAAAGACAATTTACAGTAATGATAAGATTCGATTTTCAGGAATGTACGGATTTGAAATAAGTATAGGCGAAATTGAAAATGTTGAACTTTCTAATGAATTACCGACAATTATAATGCGGACTAATGGATTTAGTTTTGGTAATATCAAAAAAGGGTTTTTCAACCTTGATAAATTTGGCAAAAGCAGATTGTTAATCCATTCTGATTTATTTCCATATTTGATAATGACCAAAAATAATGGGGACAAAATTATCATCAATTTCAAAGATAAAATTGAAACAGAAAAGACATTCAACAAGATTAAAACAATGATAGACAAATAAATAACTGTGGCCAACACACGGTGTAGCCAATAAGGGTTTCAGAGGTATGCGAAGGTATGTAGCCCGCTTCAACTTTTCATGTACCTTGATAGGAAATCGCCCGCAATCCCTTACTGGCCATACCGTCAACGTTATGCCCAATGCTACTGGACACCGCTGAAACCTTTCATAATTCTACCAAAGAAATCACCGACACCTTCTGGATTAGTGAAAATGTTGTAACCTAAAATTACAGCACCAATAATGACAGCTATAATTATTGAAAGGTTGAAAATAAAGAAGATGTTAAACAACTTTCTTCTTTTTGCAAATCGGGTTTTAAAATCTGAATTTCTCATTTTATGTTTATTTTTAAGTTTGACAATTAAAAGCACTGGGCATAACAGCACCTAACCAAAATTGGCGGTTCAGTGGTTATATGAGAGTTTTTGCTTCTGTTTAACATTCGTTTTATATTCAAGTTTTGCACTTCGTAATCGCCAACTTCGGTTAGCTGCAAAACGTTACAGGCAAGCGTAAAAAGACAGTGCAACCCTGACAGTGATGACTGAAAAACGGAGACTTTGCAACCTGACAATTAAGCGGACTTTTAACTGGACAGTTCTTTAACAACTTGACACAAACCAACGAGCCGACACTCAAAGCCGACCCGAATGTTTTTAAAATTTTTGCCCACCCGCATTTTTAATTTTTTCTTACCAGCCGCACATTTAGCACATTTGGTTTTGCCCGACACACAAGCCCGACCCTTCGCAAAACCAAAAGAGCTAAATTTTTGCCAACGCACGGACGGGCAATTGGAAAATAATACTTACTTTTGACCAGTTTTGTCAAAACACATATTGTCTTATGAATAGCTTCGGTGACATAATCAGAAAAGCAAGAGAAGAAAAAGGATTGTTCCTTCGACAGGTAGCTGCCGAAATGGAAATTGACCAAGCTATTATCAGCAAGTTTGAAAGGGGCGACAGGAAACCAACCAAAGAACAGGTTTTGAAATTTGCCAAGTTCTACAAAATAGACAAGGATGAACTTTTAGTTGCGTGGCTGAGTGATAAAGTTGCTTATGACTTACAAGACGAAAATTTGGCTGACAAAGTGCTGAAAGCAGCAGAACAGAAAATTAAATACAAGAAAAAGTAATGCTTCATTATATCATACAACATAAGAAAAACGAATGGTTGCAGTCTGACGACTGCACCATTCGTGATTTGATTAAATATATCCGTGACAAAGGACATTTGCGTGATACCCAAATTGAAGCAATTGAAACTTATTTGTTCCTGAAAATTCAATGGCAAAATAAACCGCTTTGGCAACTTTTTTCAGAGGGCTTTTTCACCAACGGAACTGACCTTGCAAAACTTGACATCAACCAAATTGCAAGAGAGTATTTAACTCAAAATAAAAATGCTTTTGCACTCTTTGACTTTGCAAGACAGAAAAACGGTAACGGAACATATATCCCTGAACTGGAAAAACTAATCAAAGCAAATCCCGCTTCGTTAGATTATGACACCATCATTAAAAGCATTTTTTACAATGTAAACTATGCCGACTATTTAATGAGCTTGCCGATGGGAGCAGGTAAAACCTTCCTGATGGCTGCTTTTATTTATCTTGACTTGTATTTTGCCGACAACGAACCCGAAAACAAGGCATTTGCACATAATTTTTTAGTGCTTATTCCCTCGGGCTTGAAATCTTCCATTGTTCCGAGTTTAAAAACGATTGAAAACTTTGACCCTTCTTGGGTATTACCCGAACCATCAGCAAGCAACCTGAAAAAATTGTTGAAGTTTGAAGTTTTGGACGAGCAGAAAACAGCAAAGAAAAGTAACAAGGCAAGAAACCCGAATGCTCAAAAAGTAAATGCTTGTTTGCCTAATCCATTCGGGCAAGTGTTTGTAGTGAACGCTGAAAAAGTGATTTTGGAAAGTTTCACATTCAATGCACAAACAGAACTTGAATTAGACGAAGAAGAAAAAGACACAACAAACGACCTAAAACGATTATTCGGTCAAATCCCGAATTTATCCATCCTCATAGATGAAGTTCACCACGCAGCAACAGACGACATCAAATTAAGGCAAGCAGTTAATTACTGGCACAGCAAAGGAAATATCACAACCGTTTTAGGTTTTTCGGGAACACCATATTTGCAAAGTGCTGAAAAAATCAAAGCAGGCGATTATGAGTTTAAATTCTCTCAAATCACCAATACAGTTTATTATTATCCGCTTGTAACTGCAATTAGGAAATTTCTAAAAACGCCAACAGTAAAAATCGGACAAAACCTTGACCGTTTCCAAATTATCAAACAAGGCATTGAGGATTTCGACACTCAATACAAAAACAAGGTTTACGAAAATGGAACTATTGCAAAAGTCGCTATTTATTGCAGCAATATTGAAGTATTAGAGGAAGAAGTTTATCCGTTCCTTACAGGTGTGTTGAAAATAAACCCCAATGAAATTTTACGCTTTCACAAAGGAAACAAAGCACATCCACAACCCGAAGGAAGCGAGTTAGAGTTTCGTTCATTGGATTTACCAATTTCAAAAAAGCGTTACATTCTCTTAGTTCAGGTTGGAAAAGAAGGTTGGGACTGCCCAAGTTTAACAGGCGTAATACTTTCTCAAAAAGGCGACAGCCCTCAAAATATGGTTTTACAGACTTCTTGCAGGTGTTTACGCCAAGTGGACAAGGACAAAGAAGAAACCGCTTTGATTTGGCTGAACAAAGACAATGCTGATACGCTGAACAAACAACTGAAACAGGAGCAAAACACAAGCATTGAAGAACTGAACAGCACTAAGCGAACTGGAAAACCTGAGACCATTGACAGACATTCCCGAATGGACTTTTTGCAATTGCCGAAAGTGGATTTCTATCAAATGAAAGTAACCTATCAGGCAATTGATGAAGAAGAAACACCGAATACAAAAGCTAAACTAAAAGCTTTGCTTAAAAATATTGACAATTTCAAAGCATCTGCCCTGATAACAACCAGCGACATAGCCAACATTGACACAGGCGAAATTGATGTTATCAATGAAACAGGAATTGCATTTGCCAATTTCAATCAATGGCTTTTTGAAATTTCAAGAGAAAGTTTCGGTTTGATTTCAGAAGCACAGTTGCACCAATACGATAGCGAACTGAACGAAATATTTGAAACGGTTTCTTATGAAAAGGAAGGACAGCGTTTTTTCAATGAGTTATACGACCTGCACACCATTCAATCAAAAATCCGCTTGGCTTTCAGCATCAAACGAGATTTACAAACCGATACAGAAGTAATTCCTAAACAAGCCGAATTATTGATTGCAGAGCGATTGACAGAGGTAGAAAAGAATGCAAGACTTTACCCAAATGAAGCGGACACAACTAAAATTTTAGAATTGGATAAATCCGATGAAGAAGTAAATATTGATTGGGAAGAAGTTCGCAAAGCTTATGATACAATGGTAGAAGGAATGAAAGCCCAGGGAATGGAAAAGTGGGCTCCTGATTGGGAAACATTCAAATCCGGTAAGGACTATTCACTACCCGTAAAATCAAAAAATCATACTTTTCACTATTTACCATACAACTTTGGCGGAAGCGGAAGCAGTGGTTTTGAAATTGAAACACTTCAAAAAGCATTGCAGTTAGCCGATTTCAAAAACAAGAAATTGGAAATTTACTACAACGGTGAACGTGGTTTGACTGAGTTTGTAATTAACTGTTTTGCTAAAGAAGGCAGGTATTGGAAAAATGTTGGAAAATACACCACCGACTTTTTGATTGTGAAGCGGACGGCAATGGATAAAATTCACAAAGCCCTGCTTATTGAAACCAAAGGTTCTGTTTATGCAGAGGACAAAGTATTTCAGAAAAAGAAAAATTATGTGGAGACCGAGTTTCTGAAACTCAACAAAGAAAAATTCGGCTATCAGCGATTTGATTTCCTCTATTTGGAGGACAGCAAAGACATTGCAGCCAACATCACCAAATTGAATAACAAGATTAACCAGTTTTTTAACGATTAAGATATGCCAATAAAATACATTCCATATTATCCAAACACGGTTGAAGGACAAGCCATTTTGGACAACATCACCCGAACACAACGTGTATTACGATACCGTGAAAATGATAAAGTGTATGACCGTATTAAAAGAGGTATGCCCTACTATGAAGTTGAACCAATTGAAACGGTTGGCAAACCTTCTGAAAATTTGGTAATTCGTGGTGAGTGTGTTTCTGCTTGTGCCTATCTGAAAGAGCAAGGCATAAAAGTGGACTTGGTTTACATTGACCCACCCTTTGCCAGTGGTGCAGATTATGCTAAAAGAATATTTATAAGAAAAAATCCAAAACTTGCGGAGAAAATAAAAGCTGCAGAACAAGAAATGGATAATGAAACACTCCGAGCATTTGATGAAAAAATGTATGGGGATATATGGCAGAAAGAAGATTATCTGAACTGGATGTATGAAAATCTAATGGCAATTAAGGAGGTTATGAGTGAAAAATCCAGTATTTATATGCACTTGTCTTGGCACATTGGTCACTATGTGAAAATCCTAATGGATGAAGTTTTTGGAGAAGATAATTTTAGAAACGAAATAATATGGCATTATAGAACAGGGAATTTATCTAACAAACAATTTCAAAGGAAACACGATACAATATTCTTTTATACCAAAGAGGCTGATTGGGTCTTTACTCCGCAAGAAATAAAAGAGTATTATTTCTGTTTATACGGGCCCGGATTTAAGTCAAGTTTTGAAGGAAGACAATCTTCTGCTGATGAATATGGTGAGTATAGAATTAGTCAAGTAGATGACGTTTGGGATATTTCCGGTGTTTTTACTTTAAGTCAAGAACATCAACAATATGCAACTCAAAAACCTGAAGCTTTATTGGAAAGAATAATAAAGGCAAGTAGTAGTGAAGATATGATAATTGCCGATTTCTTTGGAGGCAGTGGGGTTACTGCTAAAGTTGCAAATGATTTAGGACGAAGCTTTATCCACGTTGATATTGGTATAAACAGCATTCAAACAGTAAGAGACAGATTAGTTGAAGCTAAAGCCGATTTTCAGATTTTAGAAATAAAAGATGGAGTTAGTTTATTCAGAAATCCACAGCAGACATTAGATAAACTCGCCACGCTTATTCCCGGATTACAAAAAGGCGTAAAGGGTGTGAGTAATTTTTGGTTTGGAGCAATGACAGAAGCAAAGTTGGGAACAGTTCCAGTATATGTGCCTAACCTGCTCAATACACAGGAAAAAGTTTTGGACATTCCGACCGTTAACACCATTATCAATCAGGAATTACAAAACTTGGAAGTCAACGCCAAAAAAGTAATTGTCTATTACATAGATATTGACGACCAAAAGGCAGTTGAAAAATTCATCAAAGAAAACAATGCCACCGAAATTGAAGTAGAACTCAAAGACCTGAAAAACCTACTTCACGAAATTGTGATTGAGGATATTGTAGAATTTAATACCACAAAAACCAAAGAGGGCTACGAAACCGAAATTACCAAATTCATCAGCGACCGTCTTATTCAAAAAATCAATGAGTTCAATCAAAAAGGCAATCTGCAATCATTAACCAAAGGAAAGAAGTTTGAACCAATCAGCATCAGCGAAGAAGGTTTGGAACTGATTGAACTCATTTCATTGGATTGTGAAAATTCAGAAGGTCAATGGTACAGCAACACCGAAATTAAAATTGACAAACTCGGTTATGTGATAAAGGACGGAACCAAAACAAAAGAATTTTGGGACGGTAAAATTGCAAGCGATAAAAAACCGAAAAGAATAAAAATCAGGAATATCAGTGGAGATGAAACGATAAAGGAAATTGAGTAATCAAAAAGTAAATTAAAGAGATATGGAATTTTTCGGCATAGATTGGAATGAAAAGCACATTCTGAAAACAAACACAAAACTTGTTTGCACTTCTGATATTGGAGAAATCAATGCGGAAGAATTAAAGAAGGAGGTTGAACCTTGGCTTTCTGCCATATTTCAAAGTGAACATCTATCATTACTCATTGGAACAGGTTTAACAAGTGCCGTTTCTTTTACCGCAGGTGTAATACCACAAGAAATGACACGGCTTGCACTTGAAAACGGACTTAGTGATAATATTAAGTCCAAAGCTGATGAAACAGCCAAAAAAATGAATAGAGGCGAAGCGAATATCGAGGATGATATTCGTATTGCGTTGGAACTGATTAATGGCTTAAAAATACTTGATGATGGACGACACACCGATTTAGAAATAGAACTAAACACCAAGCTACTTGCTTTCATAAAATCAATTCTTAAAACAGAACGAGATTTTTTAAGCAAACTGAAAACAGATAATGAAAAAGGAATTCTTGCTTTTAATCTGCTGAAAAGTTTTATTCTAAGCTTTACAAGCAGAGCAGCATCAAGAGAACGACTCAATTTATTTACAACAAATTATGACAGGTTTATTGAATTGGCTTGTGATGAAACAGGGGTATTATTATTGGACAGATTTAAAGGGAAAATACAACCGATATTCCGAAATACACGACTTGAATTAGATTATCATTACAATCCGCCAGGTATCAGAGGCGAACCCCGATATGTTGAAGGTGTTGCCAGAATTACAAAATTGCACGGTTCTATTGATTGGAAATTCACAGGAGATAAAATCATCAGGTCGCTTTTACCTTTTGGTGCAACAGATACTCATCCTGAAATTCCATCAAATGTTACTGAACAAGTTGTAATTTACCCCAATTCATCAAAAGATATTGAAACTGCATTTTATCCGTATGCTGAATTATTCCGTGATTTTTCGTCCGCAATTTGTCAACCAAATTCGGTAATCATTACTTACGGATATGGGTTTGGCGACAGTCATATTAACAGAGTGATTGAAGATATGCTTACAATTCCATCTACTCATTTGGTTGTGATAGCTTGGGATAGGAATTACGCAAATGAAGGAGACCCTGTAAATTTTGGTTCATCGAGAGAACGAATAGTAAAATTTTTAGAAGACAAAAATTCGGCACAATGCACTTTACTAATAGGCGAACATTTCGCAGACCTTAAAAACCTTGTTGAATTTTATTTGCCGAAATCTGCAATTGACCGATTGACAGTTAAAATGCAAAAACTGAAAGACAATAGAGGTGACCGAAATAAGGGTGAAGATAATTCAGTAAACGATAATAAAGGTGAGGAATGAGCAACATTAACCAATACGATTACGACCATTTAAGAAATCTGACAATCGGAACGGTTGATTATGTTTCACCGAATGAAATAAAAGTGATGCTTGATATATCAGCACCACAAAACACCGCATTGAATACAGGCACTCCTTCCCTTTTTCCGAGAATTAACGGATTTGTATTAATTCCTAATGAAGTTGGTGCATTAGTTGGTTTAATCAGTTGGATTGGAGTTGAACACAGCCAATATCCCAAACGAAAGGGTTACAAAGATTTTGATTTAATTGATTTGCCTTTCCCATTGCGGAAGATGTCAATAACACCAATGGGAACATTAAAGCAGGAAGGCAAAATTGAAGATAAAACTTACAAGTTAGAAAGAGGCGTTTACAGTTTCCCTTCAATCGGTGATACTGTTATACTTCCAACTGACATCCAATTAAAATCAATAGTTGAAAACAAGGAGAAAAATTCAGTCGTAAAAATAGGCATTGCCCCCATTGCAGGAAATGCAGAAGTAAAAATAAATCCTGATAAACTTTTTGGCAGACACGTTGCAATACTTGGAAATACTGGAAGTGGAAAATCTTGCAGCGTAGCAGGTGTAATAAGATGGTCGCTTGAGGAAGCTTCTAAAAGCTTACCTGAAGGGCAAAAGTTAAATAATCGTTTTATCATTCTTGACCCGAATGGAGAATATACAAATGCCTTTGATGACCTGAACTCCGATATTAAAAAATTCAAGGTTGAATTAACAGAAGCGGAAAAGGCAACTTTCAAAGAACTGAAAGTTCCTGCTTGGTTGTGGAATAGCTATGAATGGAGTTCATTTTCTAATGCAAGTGGGAGAACACAAAGACCAATATTAAGACGAGCATTAAGAGAATTACGTTCTGGTGAAACAGATGGAATTTCGGATTTTCAAACAAGAGCAAGAAGTCATTTTTCAAGTTGTTATGCATCTTTAAGAGTTGATTTATCAACAACTGCAAATTACAAAGACAGTGCTACTGCTTTTGGTAATAAGCTTTTGAGCATAGTTTCTGATGCAAAATTATTTGAGAGTAATTGTGAGGATGGGGAATTGAAACCTAAGTTTATTGAGCTTGCGGATGAAATTTCTCGAATTGCTGCTTCAAAGTATAAGTCATTTCAAAAGGGACAGGAATTAGTCGAATACTATGTTTCCTTTTCGAGAGAGGATGTCGAAATTTCTTTAGCAGCTATCCAAAATCTACTCGACAATTTCGGAGGACTTAAAATTTCAATAGGTCCAAATGAAGACACTCCAATACCATTTGAAGTAACAGCAATACCTGACCACGTTGAAAGACTTTCACAAGAGGCTGGTGTAATTCAATTTGTTGACTTCCTTATAATGCGTATGAGGTCAATGCTGTCAGATACAAGAATGAACAAAATTATTGCTGACGATAAGGAAGTATCATTAGAGAATTGGCTTGATAAAACAATTAATGGTATTTCTATAATTGACCTGTCTCTTGTTCCCTCAGATATTACACATCTTTTGGTTTCAGTTATTTCAAGAGTAGTCTTTGAATCACTTCAACGATACAGAAGAACGCATAACCAATTATTGCCAACAGTTATTGTTATGGAAGAAGCACATAACTTCATAAAGCGATATAATGAAAGTTCTGAGGAAATTTCTGCTTCCCAACTTTGCACGGAATCATTTGAAAAAATTGCAAGAGAAGGTCGAAAATTTGGATTAAGTCTGACATTATCCTCACAAAGACCATCAGAACTTTCTCCGACAGTTCTTTCTCAATGCAACACATTTTTACTTCATAGAATTGTAAACGACCGTGACCAAGAATTAGTAAGACGTCTTGTTCCTGACAACATTGGCGGTCTTTTACAGGAACTTCCAATTCTTCCGACAAGAAAAGCGATTTTATTAGGTTGGGCATCACCACTTCCGATACTTGTTGAGATGAACGAACTCAAGCCCGAACACAGACCTAAATCTGACGACCCAGACTTCTGGGATGTTTGGACAAGAGCATCAGAACGAGAAGTAAATTGGAAAGACCTTTCTGACGATTGGCAAAGTTTAAATAAAGAAGAAGAACCAAAAGAAGAAGAATAAAATGCCGACCCTTCACAGTCATACACATTGGCAAGCCCCGCAAGCCGACACACAAGCCAAAGCTTGCCAAAGAGTATGCCTGTCCCACGCAGTGAAAAAATTAAAAATTCCCTTCCCTTCTAAAAATTTTAAAAACGCCAACACACAATCCGACATAAAAACATTCGGACAGTTGGTTGCAAAACTCAATAAGAACAAGGGTTGCAAGACACGGACGACAAGAACGCCAGCCTGTAACAGCACCTATAAGAAATTGGCGGTTCAGTGGTTAAATGAAGTTCAGCTTTTCAATCAAGCTTTCGTGCAGGTTGACAGTTTTGTGCTTCGAAATCGCCAACTTCTTATAGCTGCAAAACGTTCACACCGAACAATTAACTTCATAAATCCGGAAACAACACCAAAATAATGAGAATAGAAAAGCTTACCGAAAATAAAAAACAGTTCCTCGACTTATTGCGGTTGGCAGACGAGCAGGAAACCATGATTGACAAATATTTGCCGAATGGAGACTTGTTTGCTTTGTATGACGACGATTTGAAAAGTGTTTGCATCGTAGTGCCGATAGATAAGGAAAGCTGCGAGCTGAAAAACATAGCTACATACGAAAAATATCAAGGCAAAGGCTACGGTAGTGCATTGATAAACTTTATTGCTGATTTCTACAAAAACGACTACAAAACAATGCTTGTCGGGACAGGCGAAACACCGGCCATCTTGTCGTTTTACGAAAGTTGTGGATTCGTAAAGTCACATCGGATAAAGAATTTCTTCACAGACAATTACGACCACCCAATGTTCGAGGATGACATACAACTTATTGATATGATTTATTTGAAGAAAAACTTAAATGAATAAGATTAACGTTGATAAATTGAGCAAGTGCAACCTGACGATTCTGAACTGTTCTCAAGGCATGATGCCATTTTGTATTTTTAGTATTGTTAGACGTTAAAAGTTTCGGGAAGAGTAAGATGATAATTTGTTTGATCAGTAGCACAAATCAATGACAGAAAAAATACTTAACATAAAAACCAGGGCTGAATGGAGAAATTGGCTTCAGCAGCATTTTGAGAGTGAGAATGAAATTTGGCTGGTGAACCCCAAAAAATCAACTGGCAAACCACGCATTCAATACAACGATGCCGTTGAAGAGGCCCTCTGTTTCGGCTGGATCGACAGCACAAATAAAAAGCTGGACGAAGACCATACAATTCAGCGATTTACGCCGCGACAAGCCAAAAGCAGTTATTCACAGCCCAATATAGAACGACTGAAATGTTTAGCTGCGAACAAGCTGATTCATCCTTCACTGCTTAAAACAGTTCAGGAAATTATTTCGAAAGCGTTTGTTTTTCCTATGGACATTTTGGAAGAAATAAAAAAAGATGAAACAACCTGGGAAAACTACCAGAATTTTTCTGAGCCGTACAAACGAATACGAATCGCCTACATCGATAGCGCAAGAAAACGACCAGAAGAATTTACAAAACGACTGACTAACTTCATCAAAAAAACAAGGGACAATAGACTTATTTCAGGTTTTGGCGGAATTGACAAATATTATTAACCTGAACAAGCTCAGAAAATAACTCACAAAAGTAAGAATACCGTAAACAATTATTTCTTGTGTGTCATTGCCTGTCAGCCTGCTTCACTATTTCGCTTGGTTCCACATAGGGTTTAATATCCAGCACTGGCGTTCCGTTCAGGGCATCTAGACCGGTTACGAAAAGTCTATTGCCATCGCGTCGTAGCAGTTTAACGCGTGTAAGTCCGATGGCACTTGGCCTGCGAGGCGAGCAACAAGCAAACACACCCCGAAAATCACCCGAACGTGTATTGGTTTGAAGCTCATAACCCTGGGACTGATGAAAGTGCCAGAGGATCTGCAATTCGCTCTGATTTTCAATTTTGAATAAGCCATCGGCAAATGCTTCTTTCACTTCAATAGTTGAAATGGATTGCATGATTTTGTTTGCCTCAAAGGGCTGTGCTTCGCTCCATTCG
>Ga0334895_1001972_pt1 | contig 18752 bp, 15 predicted proteins | sample GraSluR3_MG_7_FD_207229 | JGI IMG/M metagenome (GOLD analysis project Ga0334895, IMG submission 207229) | Sludge microbial communities from methane-producing bioreactor in Wageningen University, Netherlands - Granular Sludge_31_05-R3 | ecosystem: Engineered > Bioreactor > Anaerobic >... | reverse complement strand
CTCCTAATAATAATTCACCTATACTTACGATAGGTGATCGATTTTTGATGATATAATTCCGGGACAGAGGACCACATGCTTTCTAAGTCTTTGAACTTCATAAGGAGTCTGTCCTCGGTCCCGAATTTCCCTATTGGTTGATTAGGCCATCGAGCCTCTTTCAAACGGGAGACTGGAAAACGGGATCCACTTTCTAACCCACAGGAGGTTTTCTTATGTCCATCGTTGCATTGGATATCGCCAGCAAGGCTGCCACATTCTGCGTTCTGGGAACCCAGGGGATCCGAAGCCAGGGTTCGCTTACCTTCGACCACGACGGATTCTCTTCCTTCATCGCCTCCGAGCAGGTAAGCGATGCATCGCTGTTCGTGATGGAATCCACTGGAGGCTATCACCTGCCGCTCTACCACTTTCTCTTGAACCACGGCAGGAAAGTTCGTATCATTAATCCGTTGCTCATCAAGCAATTTCACGATGGGCAAACGCTCAGAAGGACCAAGACCGATGCTCTCGATGCGGTTACCATCGCCCAGTATGCGCAATCTCATATGAGCGCATTGGAGGAGGAGAGGATGCAACTCGACAGCGAAAGCAAGATGCTCGCCAGACGCAGGGCCCGCAACGCCGAGGACCTTGCCAAGGCCAAGACCATCCTCAAGAGCGACCTGTCGGTGGCATTCCCTGAGCTGTTGCGCTTCAACGTCTTCATCAAGACCCTGCTGGAATTCCTGAGTATCTACGGTTGTGCCAAGGACGTGCTTGCTGCCACTGAAGAACAATTGCAACAAGCTCTGGATGTACAAAAAGGACGAAAGAGTAACGTGGTTACCGTCCAGAAAATCCAGGAACTCGCCCGTATCTCTATCGGGGTCAGTTACCGTGCCGCCATGGTTCGCGACAGTGCCAAGGCAGTGCTCGCATGCCAAGAGCGGGACGAGGAGCTCACTAAGGCTCTGGTGGAGCTCGAGCAGACCCTGCATCATCGTCAGATGGAGATTCTCACCTCCATTCCCGGTATCGGCGAAGTGACTGCGTCTCATTTCCTTTCCGAAATCCCCGACATCACCCAGTTCGCCACCTACCAGAAGCTCATCGCGTTTGCCGGCACTGATCCAGGTATCTACGAGTCGGGAAACACCAGCAAGGCCTTGAAGATATCCAAGCGGGGAAATCCATTGCTGCGCAAGTACCTGTATCTGATGGCTGACAGCTGCATGCGACACAATATTGTCTTCCATGCGTACTACCACAAGAAACGGGAGGAAGGATTTCCTCATAGGAAGGCTATGGTGGCAACTATGAACAAGCTCGTCAGGACGCTCCATGCCCTGTTGACCAAGGATGAAACATACTCTATCTAAGCTGAGAAAAACATTATCGTAGTCTTTCATTGTTTATAGTTGACTCCTTAATCGAAACTATCATAATGCAAAACAGGAGTGAGGCACAAGGCTCACTGGTGCTCTACGGAGAATACAAAGAGTTACTCTGTTTTCCGGTGATCACATGCATAGGGACATCCGCTACACCCACTGTGACAGCTTCCTGACCCCTGACGTCGATTTTTAACCTGTCGATAGATAATATATCCAAGAATGCCGAATACGATGCTTCCTACTATGATATTTGCCATGCTGTTCCCTCCTACAGAAACAGAAGTGAACCGATCTGGTACACTGCCAGAGCTGCGATATAGGCAACTCCACTTTGAAAAAGAATTGCTGCCCACGTCCATCGGGCACTCTGCATTTCTCTCCGAGTTGCTCCGATTGCTGCCGCACAGGGAGCCGCAAACAAGGTGAATATCATAAATGCATAGGCACTGACGGAGTTAAAATAGGAGCCGATTGAAGCAAGGAGGGTAGGATCCCCTTCAGCGACATTGCCCAGCCCCAGGACGATCCCGAAGGTAGCGACAATGGTCTCTTTTGCCAGCAGTCCGGTAATGGTCGCCACGGCTACTTCCCATGAGCCGAATCCGAGTGGAGCAAACAGCGGGGCAATCAGCCTCCCTAATGAAGCAAGAATACTCTCCTGGGTTTCCACCATCTGCAATGACCAGCTCGTTGATTGCAGGATCCAGATACCCGCCGATGCTACTGCAATGATGGTTCCTGCTTTCTTAATGAATTGCTTACCCCGTTCCCACATATGAATTGCCACGCCCTTAAGCCGTGGCATATGGTATGCAGGAAGTTCCATCACAAAGGGAGCTGGCTCTCCGGCAAAGGCTCGAGTTTTCTTGAGCACAATTCCTGATACGATTACTGCGAGGATTCCCAGCAGATACATCGATGATGCGATCCATGCACTGTTTGGGAAAAATGCTCCCACCAACAGGGCGAATACGGGAAGTTTGGCCCCGCATGGAATAAATGGTGTCAGCATGACGGTCATGCGACGATCCCGCTGGTTCTCGATGGTCCTACTTGCCATAATTGCCGGTACTGAACATCCTGTTCCAATAAGCATGGGAATGAATGATTTTCCACTGAGCCCGAACTTCCTGAATATCCGGTCCATGATGAATGCGACACGGGCCATATACCCCACGTCTTCCATCAATGATAGGAAGAAAAACAGAATCATCATCTGTGGAACAAAAGTGAGTACCGATCCCACTCCCGCTATGATTCCATCAACTACGAGCCCCATCAGCCACTCTGAAGTGCCCACTGCGGCAAGAAGCGATCCGATTCCGGCACCGATGATATCGGTAAAGAGCCACTCGATCCAGCCGATGAATAAATCACCGATGCTTTGGATAGAGACGAAATACACTCCCCACATAATGAGGAAGAAGATGGGTAGGGCAAGAAAACGATTGGTGACTATCCGGTCTATGCGATCACTGGTAGAAAGTGTTCCGCTTTTTCTTTTCCGCTGATGGCATTGAGTCGTCACATCAGTAAGATATTCGTACCGCTCGTTGGTGATGATACTTTCAGCACTGTCATCTAATTCCGTCTCGGACTCTTCCACAATGGATGCAATCTGATGTCTGATCTCTGCACTGATAGTAAGGCGCTGCATGACTTTTTCATCACGTTCGTACAGTTTTATCGCATACCATCTGAGTGTCTCCGGGGGAACGGCTCCCTCGATCAGATGCATGATGGAACTCACCGGCTTTTCAACCGGTGCGCTGAATTTTGCCGGTTTTCCCCCGCCTTCTGCAACTTCGATAAGGTGCGTTGCGGTCTTTACCAGCTCTTTCAGCCCTGCTCGAGAGACTGCTGATGTTTCTACGATCGGGCAGTCGAGCATTCCGCTGAGTTTCTTTGTATCAATGTGATCGCCATTTTTATGGATTATGTCGATCATATTTAGGGCAATAAGTACAGGGATTCCTGTCTCAATGAGTTGCGTGGTGAGATAGAGATTACGTTCCAGGTTGGTAGCATCCACCACATTGATGATCAGATCGGGTTTTCCATCGATCAGATAATCCCGGGTGACCACCTCTTCCAGGGTATAGGGAGAAAGAGAATAAATACCCGGTAGATCAACCACCATGTAGCGTTTATCGGATCGAATGTATCCCTCTTTCTTTTCTACCGTTACTCCCGGCCAGTTTCCTACATACTGGGTGCTTCCGGTAAGCTCATTGAACAGCGAGGTTTTTCCTGAGTTAGGATTTCCCGCAAGTGCAATCGTATGGGCCATGTATACTCCTTAGTTAGCCAAGGCTAACAATCATTACAAAAAAAATACTATTACAATTTTTCGACTGCTATCATCGTAGCGTCTGCTTTACGCAGGGACAACTCATATCCTCGAACGGTAACCTCAAGAGGATCGCCCAGTGGAGCAATCTTCCGAACCGAGATTTGACATCCCTTGGTGATTCCCATATCCATAATCCGTCTCATAGTAGGGCCAGCCCCCTGGACCTTTCGTACCACAACCGTATCACCGGGTCGTGCTTCTCCTAGCGTCATGTGAATAACTCCTTGTATTGCTCTTACACCTGTATACGAAGAGCCATTGAGCGGTCGATAGCAATACGTGTGTTCTTCACAGAAAGAATCAGATTTCCTCCGTTTTCTGCAACCACGGTCACCGATTCACCGGTGGTAAATCCAAGGCTTCCTAAGAACTTTTTCGTCTCATCCTTCCCTTGAATAGCTTTAATCGCTGCTGTCTGTCCCACCCTGATAAACGTCAATGGCATACTCTGTGTCTCCTACAGCTTCTTTTAGTTAGGCTATGCTAACTCTTACGTAATATTTCATCACGTCAGCCATTTTTTGTCAATACAAACCCGATATCTTTATCGATATTTTCAGAACGATATAAACCATAGAATGAAAAATGCAGTCTAATCAGCTGTTCATCAATAACCGGTAGCAAATCGTCTTGCGTAAATTTTTATTACCGGGTAAAATCACGCATCACGTAAGCCGAAATGGTGGAATTGGTAGACACAAGGGACTTAAAATCCCTTGTCCGTTAGGACGTGCGGGTTCAAGTCCCGCTTTCGGCAAACCTTCCTGTACATATATGAATTCCCGCTGACACATGAAAGCCCCCATGCGGAGATCCCGGAATATCTTCCTTATCCAGATATCGTCTAACCTCGTGAACATATGCATTTTCGGATGTTCAATCACATATATTACTTATGTTTCGGTTCTGTTCATATTTCAAGTAGTATATCCCCCAGTATAGATTTATGTCTCTCCCGCCTATGCGGGGGGGTCTCTTTGCGCCATTTGTGAGGCGCTTATGATAGTTTTTTCACTACAAAGAAAAAACTTATAATTTTACAAACTTTTTTCTCTATGGAATAAAAACTTCTATGAAAAGTGGAGCCGGTTTGAAAAGCTGTGGATTACATAACACTTTTATTCCCACGGTCTTCAGGAAAGTAACACGTATTATTCCAGTTTTGTCCTCAACGGAATTCACCAGAAGGATTTCTTTGGGAATTATACGTTTCTTATCCATGGGTATTTACCGTACAGAGAGTAGGGGATGGAGTGACTGTTCATGCGACACTAGAGGAGCTCTGTACACCCATGATCCGCCATTGTCTTCATCCCCATCTGATAGTATATTGTCACATCGATCTAGGAGGGGGGAGGATCATGAAACACACAGGATCATGTCTTTGTGGACGTATTACATTTGAAATTGAGGGTGAATTTGAAGACTTCTATCTTTGCCATTGTTCCCGTTGTCGAAAGGATACCGGATCAGCTCATGCATCCAATTTATTTTCATCTTCCGCAAAAATCACATGGATTTCAGGAAAAGAGCAAGTAAAAACCTATAGAGTTGAAGGAACTGAGCATACCAAAAGCTTTTGCCCACACTGTGGATCTGCTCTACCCACACTGCAGATGAAAGACACGTTATTAGTAGTGCCCGCTGGCTCATTGGACAGTGATCCTCAAATTTCTCCAAAAGGACACATCTACATGGAAAGCAGAGCTTCGTGGGACAATAATTTAGAGAATCTCCCACAGTATCCACAGCTGCCTGTCTGATCAGAGCCCTGTTGATCTTCAAGTAATCCTCACTCAATGAGATGAGTCAGGACATAATCCCTTTTGCTTCTATTTTTCCCATGTGGTTATCCGATGAATTACATTTTGGTTATCTACGCTCGGCGCTATGCATCATCAGCGTAAAAAGCATGCTTGAAAGATGCAAAAGTCTCGGTGGAAAAATGATCCTGAGATAGTTCTTACTAAATTGTTATGATTCTGGTAGCAGCTCACCCCACTCGGGACATGAAACCATCAGAAAAATACGCAAGTTTTCGATCTCTTCATGCTCTTCTTTATGAAGATTTTGCCACTTTTTTACGAGAGATTCAGCAGCATTACCCGGTAATTCTTCTATGCAGATGGAAAAGTCTGAATTTGCCTCGGACTGATATTGATAGAGACCAAGGAGTACTCCCTGTAGATACAACCGTTCCAGCTTTATTCCACCCAATCTGCCATAACGTGATATTTCTTTTGAGTATAAGTTTATGATATCACTTGCAATATCTAGAGCAACATCATTTACATCTCGATAGCCACCCCAACGGTTTTCCCCTGCCTGTTCCCAACAATCTTCAATTGGCACAGAATTGAGTGAAGAAAATACTGCATCAGCGACTGCTTCAACAGACACTTCCGAGAACTGATGCTTTAGTTCTGTACGTATGGCTTTTGCGAACTGAGAGTCTTTTTTTGCAAGAGCTCTGAGGATGGTAACTGCTTCTTCCCCATCAAGTGATGAGATTTTTTTCATCAAATCCTTTTCCATATGTCGCTTACTTTATAGTTGCTTTACATTGAAGTCTAGTCACTCGATATCAAATCCTGTGAGGATTATATTATCACTCTTTCATATCAAGTATGAATCGTTGTTTTGGATACGGTATCCCAACCATTTCTCAACGGTCCGCTTCTCATTCCAGGCTCTATGATATAACCAATGTATCGTCTGGGGCAGTAGAACATATGGTAACGTTGACAGAATGGCTGTTCCTCAGTACCGTCGAGATAACCGGATTGTTCTCGGTTAGGAGGCCTTTGATGAAAACAGCAATTATTGTAGATCTGCAGTATGATTTTCTTGAAGGGGGATCGTTGGCGGTTGCTGGAGCTGATGATGCGTATGTGAAAAGCATTGAGAAAATTCGATCTCGCTTTGATCAGGTTATCTTCACCGCCGATAAGCATCCGGAAGGTCATAGTTCGTTCTCCATCTTTCCTCCTCATTGTGTAGCGGGTACTCATGGGGCCGAGTTGGCTCTGGACGTAGGCGACGATCTTCTGCTTATAAAAGGAGAAAATCTGAACTTTGATGAATTTTCTGCCTTCACCCAGGGAAAACATATTGATTGTATTACCGGAGATGAGGTGTATGTATTCGGTCTTGCCGGAGACTACTGTGTGAAGCAGACATTGCTGGACTTATTAGAGTTCGCTCCTGAGAAAAAAGTGTACGCGGTAACTGATCTCATTTACTCTGTTGATAAAAGCCATTATGGGCCGGTAGACCATTTCGATGGGAAGGTGGCGTTCATTACTACCGATCAGGTAAGATAACCGGTATGTTTCCCCTGCCGGTCGTGGTACAATGAAGATATCAAGATACTTAGGAGGCGACATGCAATACACCAGAAGCCAATTTGAGCAATTACCTGATGATGCCACTGATGAGCAGATCCGCGTAACAGCTGAAAGCCTCAGAAGGCGGTATTTTGAGCCGATGATGCTCATCAAACCTGATGATTTTATCTATTGGCGGAAAAAGGATGTACTGGCAGAATATGATAGGCTGGTACAGCTTCCTGATGATGATCCCGAACTGGTGCAGATCAATCACACATCTCCAGGTGAGGTGGTTACCACCCAGTTGGGTATGCTGTTAAGTCAGTATGAACTGCTGTGCGGCCTGCGGGAAGGGAAGGCTGGAGCATGGGATGTTATTAACGAGTTATATGAAGATGACTGATCAGGACTCATCCTTCTCGATACGGCCGACTACATTGGCATCAGAGTTTTTCAAAGGAATGACCCGACGGATGAATGGTTGGACCCCATAGAAAGTCTTTTCGAATTCATCTTCACTCTCTTTTAAAGCTGCCTGCCAGGCTGCCCCGAATCCCGGGCTGTTGATCGTGAGCCGATCGGCAGCCTGTTGATATACCTGAAGCCGGGCAATCTCTTTTCTTCCCGGCTTCTGGGAATAGGTGCGCAGACTGATACGCAGATTCTCATTCTGCATCTTCAGCTCAGCAACTTCCTCTTTGAGTTTGGTAAGTCCTTCAGATTCAAGATCCATACGGTCGGTGAGCATCGATTTCAGACGTGCAATCTCCTGACGGTGTTCTTTGACCTTTGCAGCATGCTTCGCTGATTGAACGATGAGGATCACCAGCATAGGGGTAAAACCGATTGCGACACCGATAATGATGTTCTCCATAGACCATATCTCCTTGTGCAGGAAGTATAGCACGCACAACCTTGCGATTCAATCTAGCTGAAACGCTTGATCATAGCTTCCACTGAGTTGTCGATGGACTCGGGAAGTGCAATTCTTCCCTCAAAGACCGCCATATCTTTAAAACCGGTTCCGGTAAGTAATACACACGTGTTGACATCTTGTCCAAATCGATCCTTCACGTGCTGCACATCCTTACGTAAGCCCGCCCATGCACAAGCTGCTGCCGGTTCTACAAAAACTCCTGCTTCACGAGTCAGCTCCAGCTGTGCCGCGAGAATCTCTTCATCTGATACTTCAACAGCCCATCCATCAGTCTCATGAATATACCGTACAGCCATACGACCGTTTGCCGGTGAAGAGACACTGATGGAATCGGCACGGGTGGTTGCCGAAACAGTATGATACTCTTGTGTTTTCCAAGCCTGTGCAATGGCATTCGACTGTTTTGACTGAACCGCTATCACATGCGGGATTTTATCGGTAAGACCTGCCTGATAGAGATCAAGAAATCCTTTACACACACCACCATAGATACAGCCATCGCCCACAGAAACATAGACGACATCGGGAACCTGACGACCCAACTGGAGAAAGAGCTCAATAGAAACGCTCTTCTTTCCTTCAACCGTCATCGGGTTGTAGGCAGTATTGCGATTAATGCCGCCAAATCGTTCAGTATAGGCAATTGAAAGAGCAAAAGCATCATCGTATGAACCTCTGACCGGTACTACGGTAGCCCCATACAGGACACTCTGCATCAGTTTATTCACTGGAGCGGTCTCCGGGACAAATAAAATAATTTCTAACCCATAAGCAGCTCCTGCGCAACTCATAGCAGCACCTGCATTGCCCGTAGAAGCTAGCGCAATGCTATGTTCATTATGAGCTAATGCCTGAGCGGCAATCAGTTGTGAAGCCCGATCCTTGAAAGAACCAGAGGGGAGGGCGCTGTCCAGTTTGAAACAGAGATTTTCCAATCCGATTTGCTGTGATAAGCGAAATGGACGGACGATGGGAGTTTCACCGACAGGGAAACAATCAGGATGTTCTATGGGGTAGGGAAAGAAATCGAACGCTGAGAGATCGACAACATGCTGCAGTGCCTTCAGCTCCTCCGTTTCATACTGTACAATCAGGTTTCCCTTCCGGAATTCTCCCTCCTGTGTTTGGCAATGAGGACAAGTATACATCACCTCATCAGTGCGAAACTCAGCGTTACAATCATTACAGACATAGCGAAATCTCATATGGTACTCCCCCTTCTGAAAAAAGACCGGACCCGAAGGCCCGGTATAAAAAGATGTTAGACGATCAGTCGAGCAGGCCTACCTCTGCGTTAAACTGTTCAATCAACTCATCAATTTTATCTGCATAACCAGCAAGCTGTTTCCAATATGAACGATCATACCACTGGGCATTGATCTCATCATAGGTCTTACCCTGCTGTTCCACCCACGTGTAGTACTTAAGATTGTGCACACGAAGACGATCGTAGTATCCAAGTTCCTGCATGTGGTCAATTCCCTGATGTAACAGACAGGAAGCATGTACTTTAGCTGCATCGACGTTAGTGAAAGATCCCTGCAATTCGGTCTGTTCAGCAAGACGGGAAGTGTACATGATCGAACTGTCGGTGAGGACGGTAAAGACCACATCATTTTCGTCCATCTCATAGAACTTCGCGACCTTGATAGCCTGGAGTACATTACCAATTCCACTGATTCCATACAGCTGCAGGTCATCGATTTCGCTCTCACTCAAACCGATACTCTTCAGGTACGAAATACCTTCAGGTTCATTGAACAGCCGGTATACATCCATGCAGTCCTGATCATCAGAGGCAACGATCATATCGGTATTCTTTACATTATGAATCCATGGGACATGCTTATCACCGATACCTTCAATGCGGTGACCGCCAAATCCGTTTCTGAGCAGAGTCGGACACTGCAGGGCTTCTCCAGCCGCGATCTTCAGGTTCGGATACCGTTCTTTCAGATTGTCGCCGGCAGCAAGGGTACCTGCAGAACCGGTTGAAGAGACGTAAGCACGGACATTTTCATCTTTAATACCCTGTTCTTCAAGTACCTCACGAATTGCAGCTCCCGTTACGGTGTAATGCCAGAGATAGTTTTCAAACTGATCGAACTGATTAAAGATAACAATGGAATCACCCCGCTGTGCATTCAGTTCGTGGCACTTGTCGAAAATTTCCTTCACATTGGATTCACATCCCGGCGTGGCGATGACTTCACCGGCAATTGCCTTAAGCCAATTAAACCGTTCCTGACTCATCTCTTCCGGGAGAATGGCAATAGATTCACAGCCGAGCAGAACACTGTTATATGCACCGCCACGGCAGTAGTTGCCCGTTGAAGGCCATACAGCCTGCTGGTGCACTGCATCAAAATTTCCTGTTACCAGTGCCGGAGCAAGACATGAATAAGTTGCACCGACTTTGTGGCCACCGGTGGGGAACCACTTTCCTGCCAAAGCAAAGATACGAGCCTTGGTTCCTGTCAATGCCTTCGGTACTTCTACCCAGTTCACTTTACCGAAACCACCGCCTTTTTCCACACCCTCATTTTTCCAGTTGATGCGAAACAGATTCTCTGAGTGGACGTCCCACAGCCCCATGGAGCTGAGAGCCTTTTTAACCTTCTCGGGTGCCTGTGACGGATCCACCATCTGTTTAAAGGTGGGCAGGACAATTCCCTTCTCGCGACAGCGCTGTATATTCTTTGCGCGGACATCAGTATGCATGTTCAGATTGATCAATTGATACACCGTGATACCTCCCTGGATTCACCTGTTCATTGGTATATGGTAATACACTAGCATAGGTTACGTAGAAATGTAAATATATAATTTTTTAATTTGTCTATGCGAGAAAAATCGCAATTAAATTGCGCTTTCCCTAAGTTATGTATTCCTAAATTGACCTCTGCAAGATAGGGGAAAAGAGGAAAAAAAGACCGAATAATTGCCCTTTTCTGTTGCAAATTGTTGCAAAAATGATTGACTTCTGGTGAAACTCCTATACAATGAATGCGGGGATTATTGCCCCGAAACCTACCCCAAGGAGCCTTGCCATATGGGAGATATTATGCGACCCGTTCCGTTCGAGGAACTTGTAAACAGAATTTTTTCCGAGTATCGCCAAAGCGAATCTATATTCGGTATACACCGCGACCAATTCTGTACACCCGATCCATCAAAAGCGATCACGGTGTTTGGACAGAAATGTGCAACAGCATTAGGGCCCGCTGCCGGACCTCATACGCAGTTAGCCCAGAACATCGTGACCAGCTACCTTACCGGAGGTCGGTTCTTTGAACTGAAAACCGTCCAGAAGATGGATACCCTGGAAATCGATAAGCCATGTATTGATGCACGTGATGAGGGATACAACGTGGAATGGTCCACAGAATATACCTTGCCGAAAGCCCTGCATGAATACGTGAAAGCATGGGTGCTTGTACATCTGCTTCATGCTTTGCTTAACAAAGGGACAGCTCAAAGTATCGATTTTATCTTCAACATGAGCGTAGGATACGATCTCGCGGGGATCAAAACTCCCAAGATGCAGACATTCATCGATTCCATGATCGATGCTTCCCAGTCAGAAGTATTTACCGATACTATCGCATCGCTTCGTGCACTTCTTGAAGAAAAAGCTCTGTTTAACGGAACCGAATGGGAAGGAATGGAAGAACAGCTGATGCAGCTTCCTGCTCAGATTTCTCCAAAGATCAGTCCGTCGGTGACCATAAGTACCATGCACGGCTGTCCCCCTGATGAAATCGAAGCCATCTGCACCTATATGCTTACAGAGAAGAAATTGAATACCTTTGTGAAACTGAACCCCACTCTGTTGGGATTCGATACCGTCCGTTCCATCCTCGATGATCTTGGATTTACCTATGTCACACTCAACCGAGAGTCCTTTGCACATGATCTCCAATTTACCGATGCTCTGGCTATGCTGCATCGCCTGAAAGACCTTGCTGCCACAGAGCAGCTTGGTTTCGGAGTAAAACTGACCAACACCCTCGGCTCAGTGAATGATCAGGGAGTACTCCCCGGTGATGAAATGTACATGTCGGGTCGGAATTTGTTTCCGCTCAGTATCTCGGTAGCATCACGATTGTCGAGCGAATTCGCCGGTACATTACCGATCTCCTACTGCGGAGGAGCAAATGCTGAAACCGTGCAGGATATCTTCGATACCGGAATCCGGCCGATTACTGTAGCTACTGATATGCTCAAACCCGGTGGGTACGTACGTCTGACGCAGATGGTCAATATTCTGGCACAGCAAAGTGACCGCTGGGATGCACAACAGATTGACGTAGCTGCACTTGAACAGCTTGCACAGCAAGCCCGCAGCAGATCGACGATCCAGAAACAGTTCCGTGGTACCGATACCGTATCAGTTCCCGGAAAACTTCCGCTGTTGGACTGTTACATTGCACCGTGTGTTCAGGCGTGTCCGATTCATCAGAATGTTCCCGATTACATCTACTTAGTAGGACAGGGCCGCTATGCCGATGCCCTTGAAGTGATTTATGAAAATAATGCGCTGCCCAACCTGACTGGCTATATCTGTGACCATCAGTGCCAGTACCACTGTACGCGCCTCGATTATGAAGGGACGGTACAGATTCGTGAAATGAAAAAGATTGCAGCAGAACAGGGGTTTGCTGAATACATCACCCGGTGGGAAAAACCTGAAGGAGCCGTGGTGAAAGCTGCGGTTATCGGGGCAGGCCCTGCCGGACTTGCCGCTGCCTATTTTCTTGCACGAGCCGGGTTCGCGGTAACAGTCTTCGAGCGAGAGCAGAATGCAGGAGGCGTAACGCGCCATATCATCCCGGATTTCAGATTTCCCGAAAGCGCCCTCCAGGCCGATATCGATTTCATTGCGAAACATGGGGTTGAATTCGTATTCGGCGCTTCAAGTGAACTGTTGACCACCGAAGCATTGCACGGTAACGGCTTTGAACATCTTTTCTACGCTATCGGTGCGGAAAAGGATAATGAAATACCGCTTGCCGGAGACCGCAGCCGGATTCGTCCGTCTCTGGAATTCCTTGCAGCATTTAATCGTAATGCCGATGCTGTGCAGTTAGGAGAACAGGTAGTCATCATAGGTGGTGGTAATACTGCCATGGACAGTGCACGGGCCGCAGTTCGAGTTCCGGGAGTAAAACAGGTTTCAGTTTTCTATCGAAGAACGGAAAAGGAAATGCCTGCCGATCTCGAAGAGTACGAAAATGCACAGGAAGAAGGGGTCACCTTCACCTTCCTGACCAATCCAGAATCATATGCAGATGATGGGACTTTGACCTGTCGGGTGATGAAACTGGGAGAACCCGATGCATCCGGACGGAGACGCCCGGTACCAACTGAACAGACTGTTTCAGTGCATGCTGATACTCTGATCACCGCAATCGGTGAAAAACCGGATAGTGAACGACTGTCGTGGTTCGGTCTTCCGGTGAATGAAAAGGGGTGGCCGGTAACCGATGAGCAGACTCTGGAAACTCCCGTAACCAGTGTCTATGTACTCGGAGATGCTCAGAGTGGACCTTCCACGGTAGTGCAATGTATTGCATCGGCACGCAAGGCTGTTGAAGCAGCTATCGATGCGGTACTGACATCAATGGAAGCAGAGCATGAACATAATTGCGACTGTGACCACGATCATGACGACGATTGCTGTTGCGGTGATGACGATGACAATGACGAAGAGGCCTACAGCGATGAAGAGCTTGCAGAAATTGAAGCAGAGGAAGATGCCTTCTTCGGCGAAATACGGGCCAAGAAAGGGAAACGCATCGTCTCTCTTCCTGAAGATAGTTCGACAACGGCCTTTGCAGAACGGGAGGCTTCACGATGTCTCGAGTGTTCATATATCTGCAATAAGTGTGTAGAAGTGTGTCCCAACCGTGCAAATGTTGCTCTTGACATGCGACACCGTAATGATTTGTTTGAAAATCCCTATCAGATTGTGCATCTTGATGCCTTCTGTAACGAATGCGGCAACTGCGCCACCTTCTGTCCGTGGGAGGGCGCTCCGTACCGGGATAAATTCACCCTGTTCAGCAGGCTCGATGATTTTGAACAATCTGAGAACTCAGGATTCTTTAAAGAGCAGAATACGATTACTGTCCGGTTAGGCGATCAGGTTTCCCGACATACCATCGGAGCTGATGGAACGGTGGATGGCGAGCTTCCTGAAGAGGTCTCTGCCCTTATTGAGGAGATCATCACTCACCACGCCTATCTTACCGGTGCGGTGGAAGTGTAGGGAGGAAACACGATGGCAGATATAATCTTTACGCAAGCACGAGTTGTTCAGACGGCACCCCCGTTCGCAGTTCTTGACCCGGTAGATGTTGTGGTCCATGACGGGGTGATTGCTGCAGTAGGGAAAGATGCCGGTAAGGGATATCCGGATGCGCAGGTTTTCGATGCCAGCGGGAAGACGATCATTCCCGGTATGGTGTGTTCCCATCATCACTATTACTCTGGATTATCGCGGGGAATGCTGGTGCAGGCAGGAGTGCAGGAAGATTTTATTCAGATACTGAAAGAGTGGTGGTGGCGACTCGATCGTGCCCTTGATGAAGAAGCGCTCTACTACTCGTCTCTGATCTGTTCGCTTGATGCCATTGCTGCCGGTACTACCACTGCAATCGATCATCATGCAAGTCCGAACTTCATCAGCGGATCACTTGATACGATTGCACGCGGGATGCGTGAAGTGGGAATTCGTGGAGCCACCTGCTATGAGGTGACCGATCGAAACGGCGGACTGGACGAAGTCAGGGCAGGAGTTCAGGAAAATATCGCATTTGCTCAGCAGGTTGATGCCGAGCGGGCAGCAGGAAAACGCCCCTTAGTGGAAGCCATGATCGGTGGTCATGCTCCCTTCACCATTCCCGATGCGGGACTAGAGCTGATGCGGAACGCCTGCGATGAAACCGGTCGAGGCATACATTTGCATGTCGCAGAAGACAAGTATGATGTAGTACACTCACATCACATGTATCATCAGGATATCATGCAGCGACTTGATTCCTTTGGGCTGCTGCGGGACAATACATTGCTCGTACATGGACTGCACCTCAATGATCGGGAAATAGAACTGCTGAATGAACGGAAATCATTTCTTGCACATAATCCGCGCAGCAATATGAACAATCATGTCGGATACTGCAGATGTCTTACCGATGTCGATAACCTCGTATTGGGAACCGATGGATGCGGAGGGAATATGTTTGAGGAGATCAAACTTGCTTTCTTCAAACACAAGGACGGTGGTGGTCCGTGGTGGCCAGGTGACTTTGCCACGGTGCTTTCTCGGGGTAATGCCATACTTGAACGCTATTTTGGCGGACAGTTCGGTCGTATCGCTCCCGGATACACTGCAGATATCACGGTGCTCGATTATCACAATCCAACCCCGTTGGTTGCTGATAACGTTGCTGGGCATATCGTATGGGGTATGAGCAGTAACAGCGTGCATTCAGTGATGGTTGAAGGAAATTTTGTCATGAAGGATCGAGCATTTGATCTTGATCTTCAGGAAATCTATGCAAAAGCGGCAGAAGTCGCCAAACGAATCTGGAAGAAGGTCGATACCATCGCACCATAATATACAACACCCGCATGATGGGTGACAGGAAAGCAAGGAGATTACTATGGGAATACAGGAAGACATTAGAAGAAAAGCAGCTGAATACCGACAGTATACAGCAGAGAACCTCTCGAAGATGGTGCAGGTGAAATCCTACAGCAGTAAAGAAGAGGATGTATGTAGATTGATTGTTGGGCTCTGTGAAGAGGCCGGATTTGACGAAGTGCGTATCGATGGATTGGGAAGTGTGATCGGTCGAGTGGGAAATGGTCCCAAGAAGATCGCATTTGATGCCCATATCGACACCGTTGAAGTGGGAAATCTTGATAACTGGGATTTCGATCCATTCAGTGGCGAGATCAAAGACGGAAAAGTCTTCGGACGTGGATCCAGTGACCAGAAAGGCGGAGCTGCCTCAATGATCACCGCCGGCCGAATCCTCAAGGAACTTGGCTACGGTGGCGACTATTCAGTCTATTTCACCTTTACCGTAATGGAAGAAGATTGTGACGGAATGTGCTGGAAATACTTGATCGAAGAAGAGAAGTTCAAGCCCGATCTGGTAGTCTCCACCGAACCGACCAGTTGCCGTCTCTATCGCGGTCACCGCGGTCGTATGGAAATCCGCGCGTTCCTGCGTGGTATCAGCTGTCACGGCAGCGCTCCCGAGCGGGGAGTAAGTGCCGCATACAAGGCAGCACGTGCCACCCTTGCGATTGAACAGCTCAATCAGGATTTGCAGCCGGATGAAGATAATTTCCTCGGAAAAGGAACCATCACTGTATCACAGATGGATGTTCGGGGACCGAGTCAGTGTGCAGTAGCTGATTATGCGATGTTGTACCTTGACCGCCGCCTTACCTGGGGAGAAGATGCCGATCTTGCAATCAGTCAGGTACGTGAATATATTGCCAAGGCAACAGGAGATGATCCTTCCGACATCAAAGTCGAGATGCCCATCTATGAAAAACTGGGTTGGACTCAGAAAGACTATCATCAGGAACTCTATTTCCCTACCTGGAAAATCGATGCTGATCATTACCTCGTGCAGGCGGGAGTGTCTGCTCACAGGGACCTGTTTGAAAAAGATCCCATTGTCGATAAGTGGACCTTCAGTACCAACTGTGTGGCAACCACTGGTCGCCATAAGATTCCAGCTATCGGATTTGGTCCTGGGGATGAATCACAGGCTCATGCACCGAATGAAATCAACCGGGTTGATGATCTTGAGATCTGTGCGGCTTTTTATGCGATGCTTCCATACAGCCTTGAGCAGAAAAACTAGAATCATCGGCTATATAGCGGTATACTAGAACCCCGATTTGCTAATCGGGATGCATGTCAGGGCGCTTAGAGCGCTAAGCGCCTGATATGCCCTGAGTAATCTGATTCCGGATCGGATTACCTCAGAAAATCATCCGGAAAGGGGGATGCATGCACACTCATGCTATCGTACTCAAGCATATACATGCCCTGATGACAGATCCTGCCAAGGAAACTCTTTCCGGGGCCGACATGCTTATTCAAGGGAATGTGATCACAAAGATCGATCCCACAGGCAATCTGGAGATTCCGGCAGGTGCTCGCGTGATCGATTGTTCATCACACGTAGTAGTTCCCGGTTTCGTCAATACGCACCACCACTTCTATCAGACACTGACACGCAATCATCCTGCGGTACAGAATGCAGAATTATTCGACTGGTTGCGGTTTCTCTATAATGTGTGGAAATACGTTGATGCTGATGCGATATATTATTCATCGCTTCTTGCAATGGGCGAATTGTTAAAGACCGGATGTACCTGTACTACCGATCATCATTATCTCTATCCGCGAAACTTCGATGGCGATCTGATGGGATTGCAGTTCGCCGCTGCAGACAAGCTCGGCATGCGATTCAGTCCCACCAGAGGTTCCATGTCACTCAGTCAGAAGGATGGGGGACTCCCACCTGATTCTGTCGTACAGACAGCTGATGAGATACTCAGAGACAGTGAACGGGTGATTACGCAGTACCATGACGATTCTCCGATGGCCATGCATAAGATTGTTCTCGCTCCATGCAGTCCTTTCAGTGTTACCAAGGAATTGATGCGCGACAGTGCACGATTAGCGCGGGCACATGGAGTACGTCTGCATACCCATCTTGCGGAAACGCGGGATGAGAACGATTTCTGCATCCAGATGTACGGTAAACGTCCCGTAGCGCTCATGCAGGAGTGTGAACTCATTGGGCCTGATGTATTTTATGCTCATGGGATTCACTTCAATGATGAAGAACTGGGGATTCTCAAAGACGCCGGTGCTCATATCGCACATTGTCCCTCTTCAAATATGCGCCTCGGTTCGGGTATTTGTCGCGTACAGGAAATGCTGAAGATGGGTATCAACGTAGGATTGGCCGTTGACGGTTCTGCCTCCAATGACTCTTCCGATATGCTGGGAGAACTACGCAATGCTCTGTTACTCCAGCGGGTGGAGAAAGGAGCAGCTGCCCTCACTGCACGAGAGGTTTTCACCATGGCGAGCGAGAATGGAGCCAAGCTGCTTAACTTCTCTCAAGTAGGAAGACTTGAAGAACAATGGGCTGCCGATATGGCAATTTTTAATGTGCATAAACTGGGGTACGCCGGTTCCCTTTCAGACCCCGTTGCAGCACTGCTGTTCTGCGGGTATGATCATACGACAGATTATACTATTGTTAACGGTCAGATTGCTGTTGAACATGGACAGTTAGTTGGTTTTGATGAAGATGAGCTGGTCCACAAGGCCAATGCCATCAGTAACGAGATGCTCGCGAAAGCCGAGCGGAAGGAGGAGGTATGATTACCGAATTTGTACAGGTAGCTTCCCCAAAAGAGGCTTTGAAAGCAATACAGGAATCACCAGAGTCTGCCGCATTTCTGGCAGGGGGAACCGAAATCAACCGGTTAGGGTCCTCGGTTAATGCGCAGAAGGTGGTATCGCTGAAACAGGTGGCGGTCAATGAAATTTCCCGTGAATCTCAGGTGGTCTCCATCGGTGCTATGGTAACATTTCAGCAGGCTATTGATAGTGAACTGGTGCCTGATTATCTAAAAGATGCACTCAGGTTCTGTGGATCCCGAACACGGCGGAATATGGCCACAATCGGCGGGAACATTGCACTCAGTCG